>LDZP01000078.1_pt1 | contig 145739 bp, 136 predicted proteins | sample 615351 | NCBI WGS metagenome assembly LDZP01 (sample SAMN03408296, study PRJNA278302) | terrestrial metagenome | isolation source: oil reservoir sample I1 | place: USA: Alaska, North Slope, Ivishak formation | collected 2013
CGTATCCACTCGTGTTGGTTGAGATCTTGGTCGTGATCAATCAACAGGATACGCCACCCTTCCTACCTCCTCCCATACACCAGACTTGAGCTTAACTCATCTCACCCGCAGTATTGGATCACCGGTGCAAAGAAGAGGAAGTGCTATGCGCAATGCTAATAAGCTAAGCATTGAAGTTTGGGATGGCTGGGTTCGCGTTTTTCACTGGGGATTAGTGCTTGCCGTGTTGGTATCTTTTTATACCACCAAGACCAGCGCGGTACCGTTCCTGTTTCCTATCGACGTACATGCCCAAGCGGGCTATGTGGTGTTAGGGCTGCTGGTGTTTCGTTGGCTGTGGGGGGTGTTAGGCAGCGTTTACGCAAGGTTCAGCACTTTTTTATATCCTCCCGCGCCAACCATTGCCTACTCAAAAACATTGCTGAAGCGCCAGCCAAACACCTATGCCAGCCATAACCCATTAGGTGGCTGGATGGTGATAATCATGCTGCTTTCGCTCAGCTTTCAGGCGGTTAGCGGCCTGTTTTTAAGCGACGATATCTTTTTCCAAGGGCCGCTTTATGGCTTATTTGGCAAAGGCGTGGGGAGCCAGCTGAGCACTTTGCATCAACTCAATAGCCATTTACTGATCATCCTGATTGGGCTGCATTTGCTTGGGTTGGTCGTGCATCGTCTGCTGGGAGAGCCGCTGGTGACGGCGATGTTGGTCGGTACAAAACGATTTCGCCAGCAGCCCATTGATGCGCGCAACGAGCTGTTGAATGCTGCCACGCTGCGTTTACGCGCGATCGGAGCCTTATGTATCGCTGCTGGCGTTGTCCTATGGCTATGGTTTTAACGGCGATGGTTTTAAAGGCGATGGTTTTAACGCTATTTACTGACGTAGCTGCCGGCTGCGAAAGCGCGCATAGCCCATGCAGCCGGTAAACAGCGCCAATGCCGTGATCGCCTCAAGAACGCCACGAACACCTTGCCCTGGCAGGGTAACTAGCATGACGCCTTGGGTGAAGTAGAGCAGGCTAACAAACGCTAACCAAGCGTGACCACGTGCCCGTTTGCCAATGATCGAAGGTAAGAACAGCACTAAAGGAAGCACAAAAGCGACCACCGGGCGCCAGTTAAATTCATCACCTTGCAGCAAAAAGCCCCGGTAAATCACCAGCAGTAGCAGCAAGACAAAGCTTGCCACCACCAGCTGGCGAGCCTTTTGGGTGAGGTTATCAATCCCATGGCGTGTTTCTACGTCCTCCAGCCACTGCCTCATAATGCCTCCTGACGCATAGCGTGAAGTGCCAACGCGAGTCGAGCAAGCCGTTTGCCCTGGGCAACGCACAGAGTGCGCTCATGGGTATCTATTGAGCGGTCACTGCGGGGGCCAGCTAAATGACTCGCGCCATAGGGCGTGCCACCAGTGTGTGTCTCAAGTAGTGTCGTTTCGCTATAGGGAACGCCTGCGTAGACCATGCCATGATGCAGCAGCGGCACTAACATCGTTAGCAGCGTGCTCTCTTGCCCACCGTGCAGGCTAGAGGTCGAGGTGAAGGCACTGGCGGGTTTGTCAATCAATGCTCCGTTCATCCATAGGCTGCTGGTGGAATCGATAAAGTATTTTAGCGGTGCCGCCATATTGCCAAAGCGCGTAGGGCTGCCCAGTGCCAACGCGCTGCAGTGGCGTAGGTCGTCTAGGTCAGCGTAGATGGCACCTTCCGCAGGAATCTCAGGTTCAACGGCTTCACAGGTGGTAGAAACCGGTGCCACCGTGCGCAAGCGGGCTTGAATGCCAGGCACGCTTTCTACGCCCGCGGCTATTTGCTGCGCCATCGTGGCGGTCGCGCCTGATCGCGAGTAGTAAAGGATTAAAACGTAAGGAGTCGTATCACTCATAAGATTTCCTGCCGGGGTCATGAACTAAGGTGATTAAAGCCTAGTGATTAAGGCACATGTTACCAGAGCGATGGGGGTGCTAGAGCGAGTGATGAGCCAACAGGTGGCGAAAAAGCATGTTGTGCTTGCGGCAAACGCAAGTAGACCCAGGCGCTGCTGCCATCACTGAGTGTTTTTTTAACCCGTTCGTAGCGAATGCCCAGGCGCTCATAGCGGTCAAGGCGCGCTAACTCTGTGGCATCTACGCGCAGCCGCAGCCCTTCAACCTGGCTATCTGGCTGCTGGGTAAGATCCAGCCCATTACGCCGGTATCCTTCAAGCACCGCTTGCTCAGGCGCACCAAAGCTGCCCATGACGACTAACCGTATGGGCGCGTAGCGTAGCGTGCCGTAAACGAATACGTGATGGGTGCGCTGTTCGATAGCGGGAAGCTCAGCAGGGCGGTCATAAAACCAAGGGCTGAGCATCGTTAGCCACAGCCATCCGGCAACACTTACCAGCCCCAGGCTAATGGCTATCAACAGGCGTTTTAGCCAAACCATGATGCCTCTCTCTCTTCTTTGGATGGTGACAAATAGTGACGAAAGTGGCTGCGTAGCTTGGCGCGCCAAATGAGCGATGACAAGCGCTACGTTATCGACTTATTTAATCTGCTATATGTAATGTAAACTAGCTGATGATTAGACCCTACCGGAGGAGCCTGCAATGAATCAGCCACTTCGTGATGAACTTGGTGATCAGATGAATTTCCGTGCGCTAGTAGGCGATGTTAAGCCGCTGCCACCGAGTAATCGTGCAGAGCCTGCCTCTATCCGAAAAAAACCTTCCGAGGCTCAATTAGCTCGGCGTGAATGGGCAGAAGAGGAGTTGGGGGCGCGCAACTTTTTATCCGATGATTTTGTTGATCTGCTGCCGCCTTTTGATCCCATGGAGTATCGCCGCGAGGGCATTCAACAAGGCGTGGTTGATAAGCTAAAGCACGGTGGTTATAGCGTTCAGTCGCAGCTGCATTTGCTAAGACGCCCGCTAAGTGAATGCCGCCGAATGCTGTTTCCCTTTATTCAAGAAGCCTACGCCCACGATTTACGTTCGGTGCTGATCATTCACGGCCGTGGCCGCGAGATTGATAGCCCCGCCAACGTGCTGCGCTCGTACCTTGCCAAATGGCTTAGCCAGTTTGAGGAAGTGCAGGCGTATGTATCCGCCCAGCCTTCTGAAGGTGGCCTGGGCGCGACTTGGGTGATGCTGCGCAAAAGCGATCGCGCCAAAGCCAATAATCGTGAGCGCCAGCAAAAGCGGCGGGGATGAATATAGCCAGATCGGTTTCAAAATAACCAGGTTTCAAAATAAAAAAAGGGCAGCCCACGCTGCCCTTTTTGCTTTTTTTACATCTGTTTTATTTATTTGCGGGCCGTTAAACGACGCTCAAACAGTGCTTGGCGCTCTTCCACATCGGTTTGGTAGCGAACGCTGAAGGCATTGAGTGCACGCAAAGCATCTTCTGGGTGCTGGTCATCGCGCAGGGCCATGGCAGTAAAACCACAGCGGCGCATATAATCCAGCTGGTCAACCAGCACGTCACCTACTGCACGCACTTCACCCTTGTACGCATAGCGTTCGCGCAGCAGGCGGGCGAGGGTATAGCCACGGCCATCGGTAAACGCAGGAAAATCAATGGCAATCGCGCTGACACTGCTTAGCTGTTGACCAAGTTCAGCATTTAGCTCGGTATCGCTGGTGAGCAGCGGCGCAAGCTCAGTGTCGTCTTGGTTGGCTTGCCACAGCGCCAGCGGAACAAACGCCGGGCGCTGCTCGGGTAGGGTGTCAGCATCGTAGGAGACACACCAAGCGTTCTCGGCCGCTAACTCGCCGTGAGCAATCAAGTGATCAACATGAACCGGCGTTAGCTCAACCGCTTCAATTTGCGTTTCATCATTACTGGGCATAGACACGCTCCTTAAAGGGTTTTAAGCCAATACGGCGATAAGTATCCAGGAAGCGCTCATCTTCGTGACGCTGTGCCACATAGACTTCCAGCACTTTCTCAACCACATTTGGAACGTCTTCACGGAAAAACGAAGGCCCCAGAATCTTACCCAGCGAGGCATCGTCGGTTGAGTTACCGCCAATCGATATCTGGTAGTACTCTTTGCCTTTTTTATCTACGCCCAAGATGCCGATATGCCCCACGTGGTGGTGACCACAGGCATTCATGCAGCCGGAGATATTCAGATCCAGCGGGCCCAGGTCATACAGGAAGTCTAAATCTTCAAAACGCTCCTGCAGCGCCTGTGCAATAGGAATCGACACCGCATTCGCCAAGCTGCAGTAATCGCCGCCAGGGCAGCAGATGATGTCATTAAGCGTGCCCACGGTAGGGTTCGCCATGCCCAGCGCATCAAGCTCTTTCCACAGCGCTTCCAGCTCATCTACCGGTACGTCAGAAAGCACGAGATTCTGCTCATGGGTAACGCGCACTTCACCAAAGCTGTAGCGATCGGCTAAATCAGCGACGGCTTCCATTTGGTCAGCGGTGACATCTCCAGGCGCATGTTCGCGGCGTTTCAGCGATAGCGTCACCGCTTTATAGCCAGGCACTTTGTGATCAGTCACGTTGTTGGTCACAAAACGCGAGAAGCTTCTGTTTTCGCCGCGAAGGCGATCGAAATCTTCCGTTGCTGACGCTGCTACTGGGCGGCGATCCGGTTCGGGAAAGTGGCCTTTCGCGGCGTCAACCGCTGCTTGGTTAAGCGTTTGGGGGCCGTCTTTCAAGTGCGCCCACTCTTCCTCTACGCGGCGACGAAATTCCTCAATGCCCAGCGCTTTAACCAGAATTTTAATCCGCGCTTTGAACTTGTTATCCCGGCGACCAAACTGGTTGTAAACCCGCACACAGGCTTCCAAGTAGGTCAGCAGATGCTGCCAGGGCAGGTCGTCGCGCACCACATCGGCGATCATCGGTGTGCGGCCTAGGCCACCACCGGCCAATACTTTAATACGCAGTTCGCCGTCGGCGTTGTGCCATAGGCGCAGGCCAATATCGTGAACCTGAATGGCCGCGCGGTCTTGGGCGGCACCGCTAACGGCAATTTTGAACTTGCGCGGCAGATAGGCGAATTCTGGGTGCAGGGTCGACCACTGGCGGATTAATTCACACCAGGGGCGTGGGTCTTCCACTTCATCGTTGGCGATGCCGGCAAACTGGTCGCTGGTGGTGTTACGAATGCAGTTACCGCTGGTTTGAATCGCGTGCATTTGTACCTTGGCGAGATCGGCCAAAATGTCCGGCACGTCTTCAAGCGCTGGCCAGTTCAGCTGTAAATTCTGCCGAGTGGTAAAGTGGCCGTAGCCGCGGTCGTAACGGCGAGTGATCTCAGCAAGCGCGCGAAGTTGGTTCCCCGCCAGCATGCCGTAAGGAATCGCAATTCGCAGCATGGGCGCATGGCGTTGAATATAGAGGCCGTTCTGCAACCGCAGGGGGCGAAACTCTTCTTCTCCCAAACGCCCGGCACGGTAGCGTTCCATTTGGTCGCGAAACTGCGCGACGCGCTCGTCAACCAGGGTTTGGTCGTGAATATCATAACGGTACATGTGGCACGATCCTGCTAAAAGCGAAATGGTCACGTTGAGACGGACGTTAGTGTAGCGCTACCTTAACGCGAGCGTTATATTCTACAAAAGAATATATAATTATCTTTTTATCTCTAAAAGCTATTTAGAGCGATAGTGAAGCAAAAGCCACGCTCAGGTGGCTGATCAAAATGGTTTCTCAAGAGGGCTTATTAAGACAGCTTATCAGAAGGCTTGAGCCTGCCAGTGGCGGCGTTGCCAAACCCACAGAAACCCCGCTGAGTTGATAAATCGGTACAGCAGCTGCATCAGCCAAATGCCTAGCAGGCCATGCGCCAAGTGGACACCCACCCACCAGGCCAGGGGTAAAAAAAGTAACCACTGCATCCCTAAGGTCAGGATCATCACCGTGCGCTGAGCACCGGCACCCATTAACGCCTGGGCAAGCACTAACGCGGCGGCATCCAGCACAATCATGATGCCGGTTAACTGCAGCGGTAATTTGCCCAGAGCGATGAGTTCATTGTTGCTGAAAAAGAGGGCAAGTAGCGGTTCGGGCAAGAGCACCATAGGCACTGCCAACACCATAAGCAGCAACCAGGCGACCCGCAGCGCATCCAGCCCCCAGCGGTGTGCCTCAATCTGGGCATCGCGCCCCAGCGCTTCGCCAACAAGGCTCATGGCCGCAACGCCGACCCCCACACCCGGCAATATCAGCAGCAGTGATAAATTAATCAGCACATGGCCAACCGCTACACTGGCCGTGCCTAGTTGGCTTAGCAGCCAAAACAGTACCGCGTAGCCTGCGGCAAACCAAAGTTGCTGAATAGAATGCGGGGCGGCAAGCGCCAAGGTAGCGCGTAACGTAGCAAAGCTAGGCAGGCGTGCGAATGAACCTTGCTGACGAGCATCTTTTGCGCTCACCCAGCACCATAAAACTAAACCAGTGAATAGCGAAAGCGTGGTGCCTGCACCTGCGCCACTAGCGCCCATTTCCGGCAGGCCGGCAAGGCCATAAATAAGCCCTGTGCTAGCGGCTACATTGAGTACGTGAACCGCGACAATAATACGCAAATAGAGGTGCGTTTGTTGGCGGCCGTTCCAGTAGCCACGAAAGCAGAGCGTGAGCGCAATGGCCGAGAGTGACACGACGCGCCAGCGAAAATAGTCAACGGCAATCGCGCGTACGTCGGCCGCCTGGGTAATAACGCCGACCAACAGCGGTGCTTGCCACCAGGCCAAGAGTGACAGCGGCAGGGCCACCGCAAGGCCAATCATCATTCCTGACTGCAGCGGTTGGCCAATGTTGGGGTGGCTTGCGCCAGCGCGCTGGGCGGTTTGCGCTTGCACACTAGAGGAAAGGCCAAACACTAGGGCGCTGAGCATAAACATCGCGTAACCGCCCACCCCTACACCCGCAAGCGCTACTTCACCTAAGCGCCCCACCAGAGCCGCATCGATCAAGTTAAGCAGGCTCTGCGACAGCATGCCCAGCATGATGGGTAAGGCAAGGCGAATCACCTTGCCATGACGGTTCGCTACCAGCACCAATCAGCTCGGGTCGTAGGAAAGCACCGGTGCTAACCAACGCTCCATTTCCTCAAGGGGCATCTGCTTACGTGCGGCAATGGCCTCGACCTGGTCGCGGGTAATTTTGCCGGTCGAAAAATATTTCGACTGCGGATGCGCAAAGTACCAGCCGGAAACCGCCGCGGCGGGCCACATGGCGAAGTTTTCCGTCAGCGCAAGCCCGGTATTTTCGGTGGCATCCAGCAGCCGGAATAGCGTGGCTTTTTCGGTGTGATCCGGGCAGGCGGGGTAGCCAGGGGCAGGGCGAATACCCTGATACTTCTCAGCGATCAAGGCATCGTTGTCCAGGGTTTCTTCCGGCACATAACCCCAGAATTCTTTGCGCACCCGTTCATGCATGCGCTCGGCAAAGGCTTCGGCAAGGCGATCTGTCAATGCCTGCACCATTATCGCGTTATAGTCATCGCCTGCTGCCTCGTAAGCCTTGGATAGCTCATCCACACCGTGGCCAGTGGTCACCGCGAAACCGCCAATCCAATCGGCTTTGCCGCTCTCTTTCGGGGCAATAAAGTCGGCCAGGCTGTAGCAGATACCGTCGCGACCTTTGGTGGTTTGTTGGCGAATGTGATGCAGGCGTTCAATCACTTCACTGCGCGACTCGTCTGCGTAGACCTCAATCACGTCGTCATCCACGCTATTGGCAGGCCACAGGCCGATAACGCCGCGTGCCTGCACACGCTTTTCTTCAACCAGCTTGCGTAGCATTACTTTGGCGTCTTCAAACAGGTTGCGGGCCGCTTCACCAACGACGTTATCGTTAAGGATTTTGGGGTACTTACCCGCCAGCTGCCAGCTCATAAAGAACGGCGTCCAGTCGATGCGTTCAATCAACTCTTCGAGGTCGTAGTCATCGAAGGTTTTTAGCCCCAGCATATTGGGCTCAGCGGGGGTGTGGGCGCTCCAGTCGGTGCGGAAGCGGCGCTTGCGAGCTTGGGTGTAGTCCAGGTCTGCCGCTTTGGGGCGGCGTTTGGCGTTACGCTCGCGCACCTTTTCGTACTCTTCGCGAATTTCCGCGACGTAAGCGGCTTTTTGGTTGGGTGCCAGCAGCCTGCTTGCCACGCCAACGGCGCGGGAGGCGTCGGTGACATAAATCACCGGGTGCTCATACTGAGGTTCAATTTTGACCGCGGTATGCGCCTTAGAAGTGGTGGCACCGCCAATCAGCAGCGGTAAATCCATGCCGCGGCGCTGCATTTCTTTGGCCACATGAACCATCTCTTCCAGCGAGGGAGTGATCAAGCCGGAAAGGCCGATAATATCAGCGTTATGATCTTTGGCAGCCTGCAAGATTTTATCTGCAGCCACCATAACCCCAAGGTCAATCACTTCGTAGTTATTACACTGCAGCACCACACCGACGATATTTTTGCCGATATCGTGGACATCGCCTTTCACCGTGGCCATCACGATCTTGCCTTTGGCCTGGGTGTCTTCGCTTTTCTCGGCTTCGATATAGGGGATCAAGTAAGCCACGGCTTGTTTCATCACTCGCGCAGACTTAACCACCTGAGGCAGGAACATCTTGCCATCGCCGAACAAATCGCCGACCACGTTCATGCCGTCCATCAGCGGGCCTTCAATCACTTCAATAGGGCGCGCCGCTTGGGCGCGGGCCTGCTCGGTGTCTTCTTCGATATACACCGTAATGCCTTTCACCAGCGCATGTTCAATGCGCTTATTCACCGGCCAGCTGCGCCACTCAAGGTCTTCTTTTTTGGCAGCGCCGCTGCCGTCGCCTTTATATTTATCGGCGAGATCTAAAAGTCGCTCGGTGCCATCGCTGCGCCGGTTAAGCACCACATCTTCAACGGCATCGCGCAGCTCAGCGGGCAGGTCGTCATACACCGCAAGCTGGCTGGCGTTGACGATCCCCATGCTCAGGCCGGCGCGAATCGCGTAATAAAGGAAAACGGAGTGGATGGCTTCGCGCACCGGGTTGTTACCCCGAAACGAGAACGAAACGTTGGAAACGCCGCCAGACACCATGGCGTGGGGCAGGTTTTCACGAATCCACTGGGTAGCCTCAATGAAATCAACCGCGTAGTTGTTGTGCTCTTCAATACCCGTGGCAATAGCAAAGATATTGGGGTCGAAAATGATGTCTTCAGCGGGGAAGCCGATTTCATCGACCAACAGGCGATAAGCGCGCTGGCAAATTTCGGTTTTGCGCGCAAAGGTATCGGCCTGGCCATCTTCATCAAACGCCATCACCACGATAGCAGCACCAAAGCGGCGGCATTTGGTTGCCTGTTCGCGGAAGGCGGCTTCGCCCTCTTTGAGCGAGATGGAGTTGACCACCGCCTTGCCTTGCACGCACTTCAAGCCCGCTTCGATGATGTCCCATTTGGAGGAGTCGATCATAATCGGCACGCGAGCGATATCCGGCTCGCCGGCGATCAAGTTCAGAAAGCGCACCATGGCTTCCTGAGACTCAAGCATGCCTTCGTCCATATTGATATCGATGACCTGGGCACCGTTTTCGACTTGCTCAAGGGCAACTTCTAACGCGGTGGTGAAGTCTTCTTCCACAATCAGCCGCTTAAAGCGCGCAGAACCCGTAACGTTGGTGCGCTCGCCGACGTTGACGAACAGTGAGTCCGCTTCAATATTGAAAGGCTCAAGCCCGGAGAGACGGCAGGCGCGGCTGCGTTCAGGAATAACCCGCGGTGCCATATCGCGCACTGAATCAGCAATGGCGCGAATATGTTCAGGCGTTGAGCCACAGCAGCCGCCGATAATATTGACCAAGCCGCTTGCCGCAAACTCGCTGACAATCTCCGACATCTCTTCCGGTGTTTGGTCGTACTCACCAAACTCGTTGGGCAGGCCTGCGTTGGGGTGGGCAGAAACGAAGGTATCAGCCTTGGTGGAAAGCTCTTCTAAATAGGGGCGCAGCTCTTCAGCACCCAGCGCACAGTTTAAACCGACTGACAGCGGCTGAGCGTGGCGAATAGAGTTCCAGAACGCTTCAGTGGTTTGCCCGGAAAGCGTACGCCCAGAGGCATCGGTAATCGTGCCGGAAATCATTACCGGTAAGCGCTCGTCGCGGTCATCGAACAGCTCTTCCAGGGCGTAAATTGCCGCCTTGGCGTTGAGCGTATCAAAGATGGTTTCGATCATGATCAGATCGGCACCGCCGGCAATCAGCGCCTCGGCGGCTTCGTAGTAATTTTCGCGCAGCTCGTCAAAGGTGACATTACGCTTGGCCGGGTCGTTGACATCCGGCGAGAGCGAAGCGGTGCGCGAGGTGGGGCCGAGCACACCGGCAACATAGCGAGGCACGCCGGTTTCGGCGGCCACTGCATCACACACTTCACGGGCCAGGCGCGCTGACTCGCGGTTGAGTTCCACCACCAGCGATTCCATGCCGTAATCAGACTGCGACAGCTGGGTGCTGTTAAAGGTGTTGGTCTCAATAATGTCGGCACCGGCTTCTAAGTAGTCGCGGTGAATTCGCGCGACGACATCCGGGCAGGTGAGCGCGAGCAGGTCGTTGTTGCCTTTAAGATCCGAAGGCCAGTCACTGAACCGTTCACCGCGAAAATCCTCCTCGCTTAACTGGGCGTTCTGCAGCATGGTGCCCATACCGCCGTCTAGAATAAGGATACGTTCAGCAAGGCGTTGGGTAAGGGTCGCGGTCAAAGCACTATCAGCCATGGCAGGGGGAGTTCTCCAGCGTCACAGTCGTAAAAGGGAGGTTGTTATCGTCGGAAAAGCATTATCAGTTGGTAAGAGGCGCATAATGATAACAAAAGGGATAGCAAATGGCGCGCCCAAGCGCAGCTCTTACAAGTGTGTATGAAACAACAATTTACTATAAGCGGTTCAAGGCAGCTTTTAAATAGCCTACTAAAACAGTCGGGATTGTGTCAGCGCGCTGTTTTGCTTACCATGGTGTTAAATGACATGCACTGAAAATGACATGCATCAAATGACATGTGAAGTGGCACCGCCACTACCACGGGAGGAAGACAGCCCTCATGACCACGACTAGCGAAGCAGATACCAACATCGATACCCAAGGTATTGATATTACAAACAGTGCGCAAGAATACTTAGCGGAGCTGCTTGAAAAGCAGAACGTTGAAGGTATTGCCGTGCGTATCTTTATTACCCAGCCAGGTACGCCCTATGCGGAAACCTGCCTGGCGTATTGCCGCCCCGGTGAAGAAGAGCCCACCGATGTCACGCTGGAACTTGAGAAAATTAACGTGTTTCTCGACAAAAACAGCCTGGCCTTTTTAGAAGAGGCGGTAGTGGACTTTAACGCTGACCGCATGGGCGGCCAGCTGACCATTAAAGCGCCTAACGCCAAAATGCCCAAGGTGAATGCGAATAGCCCATTGGAAGACCGCATTAACTATGTGCTTTATAGCGAGATCAACCCTGGGTTGGCGGCTCATGGTGGTGAAATCAAGCTGGTTGAGCTTACCGAAGAGCAGTATGCCATTCTGGCGTTTGGCGGTGGCTGCCAGGGCTGTGCGGCGGTTGATTTAACGCTGAAAGATGGCGTTGAGAAAACCCTAATGGAGCGTATTCCGGAGCTTGCCGGTATCCGCGACGTGACTGACCACAGCGATACGACTAACGCTTATTATCGTTAATAGGCCGTCAATGCCGTAGATCTATAAAACGGCCACCTCAAACGAGGTGGCCGTTTTTTTTGCCAGTGCTCGCTACATTAACGCTTTGGCGGCGACTGTTTTTCTGTCAGTGAATCGGGCAGTTCTGTTAGCTGTTGCTGCAGTGCTTCCATACGATTCCAGAGCTTCTCTTGCCATACGTGCTGTCGCTCTTTTGATTGCTCAGCGTGCGCTAGGGCTTGACGCTCCCGTGCTGCGTTTGCCTCATCTAGCTGCTGGTTCGCGGTTTCAGCACGTTTGTGTAGGGTCGCGATTTGCTGCTGCTGATCACTTAGCTGCTGTTCGCGCTCACTGGCTTCCAGCTGCAGCTGATGCAGCGCCTGCTGGTGACGTTTCAGTTCTTGGTTTAATGCCTCAATACGCTGCTCATCTTGCTGCACACGTTTTTGGTTTGCCTTCTTTTCTTGATCGCGCGCCTGCTGAGCGGTATCCAGCATCGCCATCAACCTTCCTTCGGCGGCTTCATGGCGCTGCTCTTCTTGTGCTAAGCGCTGCTCCCACGCGGCCTGCTGCTCGCTGAGCACTTGGCTATGCGCATCCCTCTGTGCGGCGGCCTGGCTTTCTAACTGCTGTTGCGCTCGCTTCAGTTGATTGGTTTCTGCCTGCGACGCTTCAGCCAACTGCCGCCAGTGAGATTCGCTGGTTTGGCTAGTCGCTAATTCTCGGTTTAACGCTTCCGTGCGCTGTTCCATACGCTGCTCTAAGTGGCGTAAGTGCTCAGCGAGGGCGCTTTCGCGCTGTTCGGCATTTGCCGCCTGCTGTTTAGCATCCTCGGCGAGCTGCTGGGCGCTGGCCACTTGGCGGTTGGCTTCCTCGCGGTAGTGGGTGAGCGCTTGGTTGGCCACCTCTTGCGCTTCACGCCATAGCTCGCTAGCCATCGTCACGACCACTTCAGGCACGCCTTTAGGCGGAGGCACGTCACGATTTTGCTCGCGCTCGCTGCGCCACAGCCGAAAGTGGTCGCTAATGGTGGTGAAGCTGCCTGTGCCCAGAACATCGCGAATACGCTGCACGCTGGGCGTATCGCCTCGGGCTAGCAGCGTATCAATGGCTTGCTGAACATCGCTGTACTGAATGCCGTTGCGGGCCATGGTGGTGTCCTTTCGTTTGAAGAGCGCCATTGTCAGGATTTTACGAGTAAAAGGCAATAATTACGTATTACATAATACGTAATATTATTTATCATTTGCGACATAAATTCAAGATTACTCCCATTATCTTGAATTTATACGACTACAGCGGCACACTTCAGGCCAGAGGCCATAAAAGCTTAAAAAGAAGCACTCAACAAAGACACTTAAAAAAGCACTTAAAAAAGAAGAAAGAGAGGGGGTTAGGCTAGGATGGCAAACGATGTGATAACACCTACCGGCCAACGACTGGCGCTGAAAAGCTTGCCGAGCGGCGGTCATATTAGCGCCCAAAATGATGCTCAGGCGGTCATGGCATGGCTTGATGAGTATGTAGATAGCCCGCAAACCTGGAAGGCGTACCGCCGAGAGTCAGAGCGGCTGTTGCTGTGGCTTGCTTCCCACCAGCTAACCCTGGCAGATATCAACCGCGAAACACTGCGCCAGTTTGAAGCCTTTCTCGCAGACCCACAGCCCCGCGAGCAGTGGGTGGGGCCTTCTAAACCCCGTGCTCACCTGGCATGGCGGCCGTTTCGTGGTGCGCTAGCACCGGCCAGCCGGCGCCAAAGTTTGGTAATTCTGCAGGGCATGTTTGCTTGGCTAGTAGAAGCGGGGTGGGTTAACCACAACCCGTTTCGCTTGATGCGTGATAAATCGCGACGCCTGAATAACCAGACGCCGCGCATTGAACGCTACCTGGAAAGTGATTTGTGGGCGTGGCTGTGGCAGTGGCTGAATACGCCGTTAGCGGCTGGGGAGGTTCGTCGCGGGGAGAGTAGTCGCGGGCAGGGAAGCCGGCAGAGAAGACGCGCCCGTTTTGAACATGCACGGCGGCGCTTTATCTTTGGCTTTGCCTATTTGCTCGCCCCACGGCTAAGCGAAATGGCGGATGCGCGCATGGGCGATTTTCAGCGCAGTGAAGGGCGCTGGTGGTGGCATGTGGTGGGCAAGGGCAACAAGGTGGCACGGATTCCGCTGCCTGACGACATGTTGGCGTGCCTAATTGAGTGGCGGCAGGCGTTAGGCTTGGCTGATTATCCTAGCCAGTTAGATGCTGAAACGCCGGTGCTTCGCGCACTCGATGGCCAGCGTGGCTTGGGCCATAACCAGCTTTATCGGCTTATTCGAACGACATTTCAGCAGGCGGCTCAAACACTTGAAGATAACGGCGGCGCAACAGAACACGTTGTTGCGCTCAACCAGGCAACGCCGCACTGGTTACGCCATACCTCGATTACTCACCAGGCTCAGGCGGGTATTGGTTTACGCCATCTAGCAGAGAGTGCCCGCCATGCGCGCCTTGATACCACCTCGCGCTATTTACATAGCGAAGACATTGAATGGCATAGTGAACAGCAGCGCCATCGTTTAAGCAATTCACGCCCTGATGGCTCCCTCAAGCCGCCATCAAGCCGTTATAATGGGGCTGATTAAGAGCTTCTTATGGGAAATGCTCGTAAAAACACACAGTAAAAAGGAAAGGCTATGAGCACGTCCGGCGCCGAACAGGCCCAGCAAGAGCTGATTGAAGATTTCGAGATATTTGATAACTGGATGGATCGTTATCAGTACATTATCGATATGGGTAAGCAGCTACCTGAATTCCCCGAGACGTGGAAAACAGACGAGTTTAAAATTCAGGGCTGTCAGTCAAATGTATGGATGCACCACGAAGAGGAGGGCGACAAGCTGGTATTCAAAGCAACCTCTGACGCGGCGATTGTTTCCGGGCTGATTGCCGTATTGCTGCGTATTTATAGCGAGCGCACCGCCGCTGAAATACGTGCGACTAAGCCGCATTTTCTGGCAGATTTGGGTCTGGATAAACACCTTTCGCCCACGCGCAGCAATGGCTTGCACGCGATGCTTGAAAAGATTTATCAGGTTGCTCAGCAAAACTGATAAAGACGCCATTTAGCGGGGGTGGTGATCACAGCAGCTTGCTGCTGGCTGCTCATCCTCGCGGCAAAGCTGTTCGCTGCGGCCACCGGGCACGGGGTCCATGCCGCCAGGGTTGCCAGGGTGGCATTTGACGATACGCTTGAGCGCCATCCAGCTACCTTTTAGCGGGCCATGCACCTGAATCGCTTCAATCGTATAAGACGAACAGCTGGGCCAAAAACGGCAGCGGGGGCCTAACAGGGGGCTTAAGGTATACTGATAGACTCTGACGCAGCCAATCATTACCTTCATTACTACCGTTCTTAAGGCGTTTCTTAACATCCTCAGGCCTGCAGGTAGTGGCGAGCGGTTGTGATCCATCACGACCCTCCGCGATTTCCGCTCTTTTTACCATAGAGCTCATCGGGGTCAATCAGCGGCTCACTGGTAATGGCTGCATGCTCATCGCCCACCGCAATATAGAAGCAGCTGCGCCGCCCGGTGTGGCAGGCAGGGCCGGTTTGCTCGACCTGCAGTAGTAGCGTATCGCCATCGCAGTCGAGTGCTGCGGAAATAAGCTGCTGCTGCTGACCCGACGACTCACCTTTGCGCCATAATGTTTGCCGCGAACGCGAGTAGTAGCAAACACGACGAGTGGCCAAGGTTTCTTCCAGCGCCTGGCGGTTCATCCACGCCATCATCAATACTTCTTTGGAGTCGTGCTGCTGGGCAATCGCAGGAATCAAACCATCAGCATTAAAACGAACTGCCGCTAGCAGGGTGGCAACAGCAGGCAGGCCATCTTGGGGGGTTGCGCGCTCAAGCTGCTTGAAAAGCGCATCAGGCGCGACGTGATCAAAAAGGGACATAACGGTTACTCGCTAGCGGTTAAATAAATTAGCTATTCGATAAATTAGCGGTTCGGCACTCCTGACATAAGCCTTGGAGTTCGATAGTTTGGCGCTCGACATTAAAGCCTTGCTGTTGAGCCAATACCGCTAGCTGCTCGCTAATTTCATCTAAATGCAGTTCTTCTACGTAACCACACTGACGGCAGATGAGCAGTTGAAAACCATGGGCATGCTCGGGGCACGCGCACGCCACGTAGGCGTTGAGTGACTCAATGCGGTGCACTAATCCTTGGTCGATCAAGAACTCCAGCGCACGATAAACTGTCGGTGGCCGAGCCGCTGCGTGCTCGGTGGAAAGCTTATCCAACAGATCATAAGCTTTCAGACCGCCACCGTTTTCGGCAATCATTTCCAGCACGCGCCGCCTTATGGGGGTAAACCTCACGCCCCGAATATGGCATTGAGATTCTGCCTGCTGCAGTAGTGTGTTCGCTTGGTTCATAGGCAAATCATCATGGTCAACTCATTGAACGTTGTAAGCGTTAGCTTTCAAGACTTAGCCTTCACTGTCAGTAAGCTCACTTTGTCGAGCAAAATGGTGCTGGGCGAAAGCCACGCGCTGTTTGGCCGGTACGCCATCGGGCTGGCGTTCAATAAGATCAAGCCGGCGGCGCAAACCTTCGCCATTGGTCATTTGAATGGCAAGCCCAGGCCGTGCATTAAGCTCCAGCAGCATCGGGCCATGCTTGCGGTCCAGCACCATATCAGTACCTAAATACCCTAACCCTGTCATCTCATAACAACCCGCCGCTAAATTCAGCAGCGTTTCCCATTGTGGCACCACCAGGCTTGCCAAGTCATGGCCTGTATCGGGGTGGCTAAAGCAGGGGCGGTCAAACTGAACAGCGCGCAAGGCGGCACCAGTGGCAATATTCAAGCCAACGCCCACCGCGCCTTGGTGCAAGTTAGCTTTGCCGTCGGACGCGGCGGTAGAAAGACGCATCATCGCCATCACAGGGTAGCCTTTGAAGACGATAACCCGAATATCGGGAACCCCTTCGTAGGTGTAATCCATCAGGCTTTCATCGAAATTAATCAGCGTTTCAATCACCGCCACATCGGGCGAGCCGCCCAGCGAGTAGAGCCCTGAAAGAATATTCGAGACATGCCGCTCAACATCGGTAAGTGAAAGTTTCGCACCGCTTGGCTTGATAAAGGCGTTATCTTCCACTTTTTCAATGACCAGAATGCCTTTGCCACCGCTTCCCTTAGCGGGCTTGATAACAAAACCGGCGTGCCCGGTAAGCATTGCACCGATGTGCTTAACGCCAAACTGGGTGGTCACCGTGCCGATTAGCTCCGGCGTCGTAATCCCATACTGCTGTGCCAGCAGCTTGGTTTTCAGTTTGTCATCAACCAATGGATAAAGCCGGCGCTTATTGTATCGGCCAATATAGCGAATATTACGCCGATTCATGCCAATGATGCCTTTGTCCCGCAAGCGGGTTGGCCAGGTCCAGTTATTCCACCAACTCATGATGGTTTCTCGTCATCAATAATTGGCTTGAAACGGCGCAGCTCAAGCAGGCGATAACCGGTGTAATTGCCCAGCAGTAGGATTAGCGCCATCAGGATTAACTGAACACCCAGGAAGTTAAAGGTAATGTGGCGCACCCAAGGGTTATTCATCGCTAAGTAAGCAAGAATAGCGGTGATTAAGCTGCCGCCACCTTGAATTAAGACCTGCTTGGGGCCTTCTTCTTCCCATAGAATCGACATCCGCTCAATGGTCCAAGCAAGGATAATCATCGGGAAGAAGGTGATGGTTAAACCAGCACTTAGCCCCATTCGATAGGCTAAAACGGTAAAGATTGAAATGATCGCAATCACCGTGATAATCACCGCCGACACTCTGGCTACCAGCAATAAGTTCAAGTAGGAAAGGTAGTTACGAATAATCAGGCCGATGGCGACAATCAATAGAAAGCCGATTAAACCCGTTGGCAGGGTGGTTTGAATGAAGGCAAGGGCGATCAATACCGGCATAAAGGTGCCGGATGTTTTGATTCCCACCAGCACGCGTAAAAACACCACCATCAGCGCACCAATAGGAATCAGCAAGATGGTTTGAAATAACGCTTGCTCCTCTAATGGCAGGCTGTGAATGGAGAAGTTCAGCAGCGTATCCTCTGAGTAATGATTACGCACCGCCGCTGACGCGGGCTGGTCGTGGGTCATCATTGAGAATGAAACCCGCGAGTTGGTACCGCCTTGAACTTCCAGCACGGCACGGCCGCCGGTTTCCCATAGCAGTAGGTTATCCGGCTTGCCTTCTTCGCCCGTAATAGGATGAAAGAGAGCCCATTCATCGCCGGCTTCATTAAATACCTGAATCCAGCTACTTAACGTTTGGCGGCGGCGCCCATTTTCCAGCAACAAGCCGCTAACTTCTCGCGCTAACACGCCCGCTTGATTAAGCAAGCGCACGACAAGAGCGGCGGGGTTCTCCTGGGTTAGCAGTAGCCGTGCATTTTCTTCTTGGCGTTCGCCGTTAACATCACGGATCAGCTCGCGGGCGAAAGTGGCATTATTTGCGCTGTGTGCCCAGGCTTGTTCAATTACTTGGCTGGCGGCAGTGTCGTAAGGGCTTTCCCAGGGGGTGATGACCGGCATTTCTGGGGGCGTTTGCACCGGTGAGCGGGCATCTTGTGACACCAGCATCTGCACGGAGTAATACAGCTGCTGATTACCTGCTGCGTCACGAATAGTCCATTGTGCGGTACGACCAAACTCATCCGCTTTATAGGCAAGCCCGTACCCAGAAGACGCTGTGTTTTCGGTTAGCACGCGAAAGCCTGCCTGGTGAGAAGGTAATGCCATATCCACCTGAACGGGGCCGCCCTGCGCATTGAAGTTAATGCCGGCCTCAATTTCCCATACTTGGCGTTGCTCGCCGGGAAGCCAGGGGATCTCAAACTGCACGTGGCGATGGACGCTGGCGGCAATACCTACGACCAGTAGCAGGCCGACAATAATATAAAACATTAACCGTGACATGGAGATTCCTTTCAGCCTATAGCGCCAGGGGAGAGCCGTTACTCTTCGGTATCATCTTGATCTGCTGCTTCATCTTCAGCCGCTTGATCGGCTGGCTCACCACCAGGAAATTCGGGGCGGTCATATAAATAGGTATCCGCGACATCGATGACGGCGATGTCCATCAAAAAGCGTCGGCCGAGGAGCACCGGGTACTCTAAATGTGTGCGGTCATTGAGCGTGAACTCAACATTTTCACGGATGGGGCCTAGCGTCATCAGCAGAGAAATAACCGGGCGGGACTCTTCACCAGAGGCTTGAACAATACGAACCCGTCGCTCGATGGGTGCTTCAATCCATTTATCACGCTGTGACTCAACGGCAACATCATCCTCGTTTAGCGCTAGCTTGAAGCGTACCCAGTCATCGCCGTCACGTTCAAAGCGGGTAATTTCAGCAGCAGAAAGTGACGAGGTGTTAGCGCCAGAATCGACACGTGCTTTGAGATAAGTCCCCAGGCTCGGCAAGCCAACCCATTCACTTCGGCCAAGCAGCGTTTTGGTCGTCAAGGTGTCATCGATTTCACACTCTTCACGAATAATAACGGGCTCTTCGCCACGGGTTTCTAGCTGCTGTATATCTTGGCGGAGATAGCGCAGTAGGCTGCCTACTTCACGTACATCCGCGGTTAATACCTGCTGCTGATCGAGTTGGCGCATCTGCAGCTGTGAATAAGCATCACACTGCTGCGTCAAATGGCTTTCTAACTCAAGGATACGAGAATTGAATGACGCTTCACTTAACGGCGGCGGCTCATTAGATTCTGGCTGGGTGGCTGCGCAGCCTGCGATCGAAAGTGACAAGCCAGCTATCAGCCACAAAACACCTGGGCGCATATCGAAATATATCCTTGGAAATAAGTGGAGGGAATAATAAGGAGATGGAAGAGTAGTGTCCAACGACATCAGTGCTTTTCGGACATCCCTTTTATCCTATTTAACATAATATATATTAAGCGAACTACCGGGGAGCACACTAATGCAATAGCCCCTAAGCAGTAGCAACGTTTAAGCAAGTGCTCTATGCTACAAAATATCTTACCAAAACTATACAGCCACCAATTTTTATATAGGAAAACTTCTATGATTCGATCACTTCGATATAGCTTAGTCGCCCTGCTCTTGTTGCTCGCTGGCTGTGCTGGGGTTGATATTGAAGACTATGCTGGTTCAGAACCTCGCTTGGATATCGCTGAGTATTTTACCGGCACTACACGAGCCTGGGGCATGGTGCAGGATTACTCTGGCGAGGTACAACGCCGTTTCACCGTCGATATCCAAGGCAGCTATACAGACAATACACTGACCCTTGATGAATCATTTGTATTTTCAGATGGTGAAACCGACCGCAGAGTATGGACGTTTGAGCGAATCGACGAGCACCATTGGTCTGGCTCAGCAAACGACGTCAATGGGCAAGTTGAAGCACGCCAGTATGGTCATGTATTTCATATGCGCTACCCGCTTGAGATCGAAGTTAGTGGCCGTATGCTCACCTTTACCATGGATGACTGGATGTTCCTACAGCCCGATGGTCGTTTGATCAATCGCACTGCAATGCGCAAATTCGGGCTAACGCTTGGTGAAATTACGCTCGTCTTTGAAAAAGTTAACTCTTAATAGTTCACACAGCTAGCAAAAAAGCAGCCTGCTAAATAGCGGCTGCTTTTCGTTTAACATCGTTTTGCATTTTGCCTTACAACGACTTATTCGGCGGCTGCGTAAGAGCCATCTTCCTGGTGTACTTCGTTACCAGTGATAGGCGGCGTGAATACGCAGGCGACGGTCATGCCTTTTTCTTTGCCGCGTAAAAGATGTTCATCATGCTGATCTAGCAGGTAAATATCGCCTGCTTTGATCGGCCAGATTTTACCATCAGCAAGCGTTTCCACTTCGCCTTCACCTTCATAGCAAAATACCGCTTCGTAGTGGTTTTTGTAATGAATGTGCGTTTCGGTGCCGGGAAAAATGCGGGTAATGTGGAATGAGAAACCTGCATTGTCGTTGGCCAGAACAAGGCGCGTGCTGTCCCAGTTACCATTTTCAGCAGTCACAAGACGGTCTGTTTTACGCGCTTCTTCAAGATTACGAACGATCATAGGAGTGCTCCTTTGAAAATTGAAAAGTGGCTGGTGGTTACCAGCCACGTTATTCACTGACAGCTATTGGCTAAAAACTATTCACTGACAACGGCTTTGACGCACATTTCGAGAATATCCAAGCCTTCCAGCAGGTCTTCGTCGGTAATGGTCAGCGGGCACAGGCACTTAACTACTTCACCATCTTGGCCACTGGTTTCAATCACCAAGCCGTGCTCAAAGGCTTTGCTGGTGATTTTGTCAGCAATATCGCCGGACACTACGTCAATACCGCGCATCAAACCACGGCCGCGTTCAGTGGCAGGCATGCCGTGCTCAGTCAACAGTGCTGCCAACTTCTGGAAGCGTTCTTCTACAATACGCCCTTTGCGCTGAACATCACGCTCAAAGGTGTCATTTGACCAGTATTTTTTCAACGCGGCGGTGGCGGTCACCATTGCCAGGCTGAATCCACGGAAAGTGCCGTTGTACTGGCCCGGCTTCCACTTGTCTAGCTCTGGGCGCATCAATACATGGGCAAACGGCAGGCCAAAGCCAGAAAGCGATTTCGAGTTAGTAATAATATCGGGTGTAATGCCTGCATGTTCAAAGCTAAAGAACTTGCCGGTACGGCCGCAACCTGCCTGGATATCATCAACGATCAGCAGAATATCATGCGCGCGGCAGATGCTTTCCAGGCGCTTGAGCCAATCCAGCCCTGCTACGTTGATACCGCCCTCGCCTTGCACAGTTTCAATAATGACGCCCGCAGGAACGTCAAGGCCACCTGACTTGTCGCCAAGCAATTTTTCAAAGTAATCCAGGGTGTCGGTATGCTCACCCATGTAGCCATCGTAAGGCAGGAAGCTTGCGCCTTGGGTGGGAATACCACCGGTGGCTTCGCGGAATTTACGATTGCCCGTGGTGGCCAACGCGCCCATGGTGACACCGTGAAAACCATTGGTGAACGTCACAATATTGTGGCGGCCTTTGGCAACACGGGCTAAGCGAATAGCGGCTTCTACCGCGTTGGTGCCGGTAGGCCCTGGCAGATGCACTTTATACTCAAGGCCACGCGGCTTGAAAATAATCTGCTCAAGCGTTTCTAAATAATCACGCTTAGCGTTGGTCCACATGTCTAAGCCATGCACCACGCCATCTGTCGACAGGTAATCAATCATCGCCTGTTTCATGTGCGGATTATTGTGGCCGTAATTCAGGGTGCCCGCGCCGGCGAGGAAATCAATGTACTCACGGCCGTTCTCATCGGTTAAGCGCGCATTTTTCGCTTTGGTAAACACCACCGGAAACGAACGAGAATAAGTACGTACATTGGATTCCATGCGTTCAAGCGTCTGGGTCTGCATTTGCGACCTCCTTGGTTTGATCATTTTGCCCATCAGGCGTGATATACCCGAAGCAACATGAGCGGGAAAATAGTGCGACTAATACGTGTTTTAACCGGTACTTGCTTAAGCAGTACTTCTTTACGCCGTATTAGAGGTGGTCTGTTTGGAAAGGACCAATACGGACCAAATTTTCCGGATCATGCTCTCCTCCGAGCTGTTCAGTAGAAAAGTATTCGCGGCTGTTTAACGGCGCATGCCAGCGTGCCGCCAAGCGGCGAAACAAGCCCCACGAGGCTTTATTGTCGGGAGTGATAGTGGTTTCAAGGTGATGTACTTCGTCTAGCTCAGGGCGCGACATAATCGCTTCAACTAAGCGACGAGCAAGCCCGGTACCGCGTGCTTTTTCACCCACGGCTACTTGCCATAAGAAGTAGGTGTCTGGCGCGTTATCTTTAACGTAACCAGACACAAAGCCAACTATCTCGCCCTCTTCATTAGTTGCTACCGCACATGTATCGCGGAACTGGGTGGCGAGCAATAAATAGGCGTAAGCAGAATTTACGTCCAGTGGGGGGCATGCTTTCACAAGCTCATACACTCCCCAACCGTCATCCGCATTTGGCTTGCGAATAAAGAGAGGCGTCTCTGCATGGCCTACCACGGCATCTGCAACGGTTGGCCGGGCAAGGTCTGCAGAAGGAGTAAAAGGTTGTATCGGCGTGCTCATAGTTATGCTTCGCTGTAGCGAATTTGAAAATTATTATAACAGCTGATTATGAGCAATTCAAAAATCATATTATTCTCCGCCCTTATTTCCATAATATATTGTTATGAGTCGACAGCTAAAAAGCTTCCCGCCATTGCGGGCACCGCGCGAAAATCGTTCTTCGCCGCGGCGCTTCGCAATGGCAAGTTTCCTGATGTGTGATGTGCTTATGTACGCGTCAACGTGCGCAGCGTGACAAACTCCTCCGCGCCAGTGGGGTGAATGCCTACGGTGCGGTCAAAATCTTCTTTAGTTAGGCCTGCGCGTACTGCAATGGCAATACCCTGAATAACTTCGCCCGCTTCTTCCCCCACCATATGAGCACCCACCACTACATCGGTTGCGTCATCCACTATCAGTTTCATCAAGGTCCGCTCGTGGCTACCTGATAGCGTGTGCTTCATGGCGCGAAAATCCGTGCTATAAACTCGGATATTAGTAAATTTTTCACGCGCGGCCTCTTCAGAAAGCCCCACCGTTCCGATATTCGGGTGGCAAAAAACAGCGGTTGGAATGGTCGAGTAATCCAGCGCTTTGGGCACGGTGTCGGTAAAGTGGTGATCGACTAACTGCATGGCTTCTGCTATCGCCACCGGCGTTAGTTCAGGCCCAGCCGTCAAATCACCCAGCGCGAGAATAGAAGGCAACGCGGTCTCAAAACGCTCGTTAACGGGAATCTTGCCCTGCTCATCCAACGACAGACCCAGCTTATCAAGCCCTAAGTTATTGATATTAGCTTTTCTACCCGTGGCCGCCAGCACAACATCCACTTCAAGCACATCACCATTGGTGAGATACACGCTATAGGCATCCTGGGTGGCTTCAATACGCTCGATGTTGGTGTTGAAATGAAGGTTGACGCCTTTATGTTCCATTTGTGCGCAGGTAAATTCGCGCACCTGCTGATCAAAGCCTTTCAAAAATAGCTCGCCGCGGTAGATTAAGTGGGTATCGCTTCCCAACCCGTTGAAGATGCTGGCAAATTCAACGGCAATATAGCCGCCTCCTAGCACTAAAAAGCGTTTTGGAAACGACGCTAAATCAAAGATCTGGTTAGAATCTAGTGCGTATTCGCTGCCAGGAAAATCAGGAACCCACGGCCAACCACCGGTAGCCAACACGATTTTTTCTGCCGTGACCGTTGTATCGCCATGCTCACTACTCATGATGACGGTATGAGCGTCGGCTAGGCTTGCTCGGGCGTTAAATAACGTTACGCCTGCGCCTTCAAGCATGCGCTGGTAGATACCGTTTAAGCGTTTTATCTCGCTGATTTTATTGTCACGCAGCGTTGCCCAGTCAAAGCTTGCAGGGCCGGGCAACTGCCAGCCAAAGCCGGCGGCATCATCAAAACTGTCATGAAAGTGAGCAGCATATGAATAGAGCTTTTTGGGCACGCAGCCAACATTGACACAGGTTCCCCCCAGGTAACGATCTTCCGCAATCGCCACCCTAGCCCCGGTTGCCGCCGCCATTCGAGCGGTACGCACACCACCGGAACCCGCACCGATGACCAGGAGGTCATACTCATATTCAGAGGCATTTGCCATCATTTACTCCTATCCGGTTAATAGCCATTCAATTAACATCTTTGAAATCTGCACGCCAGGGCAAGATCGTTGTCTTGATGAGTGCTGTCTTGGCTAACGTTGACCTGATCAATATTGACCTGACGAGCAGGGAAGGTTAAAAATTATCAGCGATTATTTTATACTTTTTGCTACTTGATCTTACGCTAAGCGGCCAACGGCTTAACATTATTGGAGACCTCTATGCCCGACCCTATTACAACGCTACTCGATAACAATCGAGAGTGGGCTGAACGCATGTGTGAAGAGGATCCTGAGTACTTTAAACGCCTCTCCAATCAGCAAAATCCCGACTATTTGTGGATTGGCTGTTCAGACAGCCGTGTGCCAGCCAACCAAATTATTGCCCTCCCTCCCGGAGAAGTATTCGTACATCGTAATGTGGCCAATTTACTCCACCACACGGACATGAACGCGCTATCGGTGGTTCAGTACGCGGTGGATGTACTTAAAGTTAGCCATATCATGATTGTCGGCCACTATGGTTGCGGGGGTATTAAAGCCGCCATGATGGGAGGCGAATGTGGCGTCGTCGATTATTGGCTACATTCGGTGCGCGAACAGTACAACCGCCACCGAGATTCACTCGACCATCTTCCTATGGAAGACCAGATTGACCGTATGTGTGAACTGAACGTCAAAGCACAGGTTAATAGCTTATGCCGTACCAAAATTCTCCAGCGCGCCTGGCAGCGTGGCCAGCAAATCTCGGTACATGGCTGGGTATATGGCTTAAGCGATGGGCGGGTTAAAGACCTCAGCTGTACTATCAGCGGCTTGGAACAGGTTGAAACACTGTATCGTATTGACCGTATCCAAACAGGCGATTAAAACGCCCTTATCTAAAAAGCATTGTCACGCGTCTGCCGCTGGCTAATTGTAGCGGTAGGCGCGGTGGCAGCTTTTACAGCTCGCCCCCACTTCTGAAAGAGCACGTGCCGCTGCTCGGTAATCCTCTTGATTAGCGGCCTCAATCAACGTGGCAACTTTGCCTTCAAGGTCGACAAACCCAGCAGCGAAGTCATCCCACTCTTCCCAAATAGACGCCCGCGCTTCAGAGCCAGTGCCGTGAGTACCCGCTATAAAAGCTGGCAGCAAATTATTGGCGCTGGCACGTTCCTGCAGTTCGAGAAGGCGCGGAGCGGCCTCCTCTGCATCTTGATTATTCACCAAATCAAAACGCAGCTGGCGAACCAGGCTTTCAATATCTTTCAACTCTTCACGGCGCCATACCACTGCCTCACGCTCGCTGGTAAACGAAGTGTTATCGACAGAGTGAGGCATCGCCGGTGTGGTGTCGTCTGTTGCCCACGTGATGGGCGCACAAAGCAACAGTGCCAGCCCGATATACAAAGCGCCTTTATGCAAAGCGCTTTTGCAAAGAGCACCGGGGCGCTGAATTCGCTGCTTGGCGCATCGGTGCTTAAAATATCGATGCTTAAGGTATCGTTGCATAGTGGCATCCTGAGAGTGACTTAATCGGAACAGCGCTGTTTAACCCAACGGTTTAACAAGCACTATTTAACCAATAGGGCATGTTACGCCTGTGCCTTTCAGCCCGCAGTAGCCGTTGGGGTTTTTGTGGAGGTACTGCTGGTGATAAGCCTCGGCATAATAAAACGTATCGAGCGGTTTAATTTCAGTGGTAATCAGCCCCTTTCCCGCCTTATTCAGTGCCCGTTGAAAGGCCGCTGCACTTTGCTGGGCGGCGTCTAGCTGCGCCTGCTGCGTGGTAAAAATCGCCGAACGGTACTGCGTTCCAATATCGTTACCCTGGCGGTTGCCCTGCGTAGGGTCGTGCTGCTCCCAAAACACTTGCAACAGTGCGTTTACGTCTATTTGTTGAGGGTCGTAAATAACGCGTACTACCTCGGTGTGGCCGGTTTGCCCTGTGCAGGTCTCTTCGTAAGTCGGGTTGGGTGTTTCACCACCCGCATAGCCCGCGGCCGTCACATAAACACCGGGCAACTGCCAAAACAGCCGCTCAACGCCCCAAAAGCAGCCCATGCCCAGCACGATATCTGCATAGCCATCAGGAAATGGTGGGTGCAGTGAGTGCCCGTTGATAGCGTGAACGTCGCTGGTTTTGATTGGGGTTTCACGCCCAGGCAATACGCGGCTAGCGCTTGCACTCTTATTCAAGCTATTACTTAAGCGCTTACTTGAACCGGTACCTGAAAATAGCGACATATTGACCTCGTTAATTGTTGCTCAAGTTGTTGTTACTCAAGTTATTGCTGCTCAAAATTACTGTACTTAAAAATCATGGCTGCTCAAAAATTTCCGGGTTACCGGAGCGGGTGAAGGTGTAAATTAAGTCGACCGCTTGGTTGGTTCCCGATACGGCCTGAACATATAGGTTACGCCATAGTGTGTAGCGTAAGGTTAGCTCTGCAATCGGTGAAAAAATGCCCACGCCATAACTAATCCGGATGTCGTCGGTCAGCTGCCCGCTAACCGCCACTTGGCTATCGTCACCTGCGCCTGTGGTGTCCAAGGTTAGGTCATCAATGCCAAATGCCTCACCGATGGAGCCGACGGCCCCCCCCGTGCGGCCTAACGACATGCCTATTAACGCCGTGGTGAGCGCACTATCAATGCCGCCACCCGAGGCATCCGGCGCACGGCCACGTAACAGGTACGATAAAGCGCGCGTTTCATTCATAGCCGGCTCAGAGAAAATCGCCACATTGGGCTCTTCAGCACTTCCCGTTACACGCAGGCCCGCGATGACGTCATCTTCTGTCACATCCGGGTTGCGAATGGCTTCAAAATCGAGCGTGGGTAACGCCGGGGGGCCACTAAACAGTATATTGCCGCGGCGAATAAACAGATCCTGGCCAAACGCTTGGAAGCGCCCATCGACCAAATTAACATCGCCAAACAGCTGTAAAGCACCGCCAGCCTGCCTGATCTCCAACGCACCTCCTAAGCCTGACGCTAAGCCGTAAGCTGAGAACTGTACATCGCTCCCCAGTCTTAACGTGACCAGCACATCAAGTTCCATACCGGTGGCGGCCAGTTCATCGGCAGCGCTGGGGTCTTCACCGCTTGCAGCGGCTCGCAGCGCTTCAATTTCAGCCTGACGATCATCGCGCTCAGTGATAATGATTTCATCGCTGCTGGGGGTAATGGCTGATGACGGTAAGTCACCTACTTCAAGCCGCGCCCAGGGTAAGTTGACATCACCTCTTACTTGTAGCCTTTCCGGCGTTACCCGAACCTGAATATCAGGCGCTGCTTCCAAACGGCCAAACTGTGGCAACACAATCAGGATAGGCTCTTGAACCGCATTCAGGTCGACGCCGATTCGCCACTCGCCTCCCGTGGGCCAATAGGCATCGCCGGTGATATTCAAGCGTCCGCGCTCGGCAGCCAGGAAACCGTCGATATCACCCTCTTCTCCGTCAAAGGCAACGACCAACTCACCATCTTGAATGTCGACGGGGATATCAGGGCCATTAACCCGAATGCTACGCAGGCCAAGCTGCCCCTGTAAGTCGGGCTGGCGGGTAGTGCCTGATATTTGCACACTGCCGGTTAAATTGCCTTCCAGCCGATCCATACCCACTACCATCGGCCGGTAAGGTGCCAGGGAAACATTATCCGCACGAAGCTCACCGGACAACTCGCCCACCCCTAACGGGTCGTTAACTGACAGCATTAAATTAAGCTCGCCCGCCCGGGCAAGCGAAAGCGATATATCCGCGTCGGGCTGGGCTTGGTTGGCTTCGATCTGGGCATTTAAGCTGATCTCAGGCAGTTGGACTGGCTGGCCATAATCGTTGACCGCGGTAATCGCAAGCTCACTCAGAATTTGCAGATCTGCCTGCCATTGCGCGCCACCTTGCCCCCAGTTTGCAACGAGGTCTGCGGTGGTATCACCCTCTAGCTGCCACTCTTCCGGTAAAAAGGGTTCCAGCATCTCCATGGGCACTTCACGCAGGGTTAACACGGCGTTGCCTTGTTGCGCCGATGCGTTAATCGCCTCTTCAGAGCACACTAACCCCCCTTCTTCACGGCGCAGGCAGAACGGCGATAACTGCGCTTGGCCATCTGCAAGGTTATAACGCAGGTCTAAAGGGGCTTCTAAACGAATATTCCCAGCTTCAGAGTCAATTTCCAAAGGGGTTATCAGTGCTTGGTACTGCTGGTTTTGCTGGTCAAAACGCCCATCAAGGGCGATGAGTGCACGGCTTAAAACGCCAGTGCTTGCGCCCTGAGCAGTGAGTTCAAGGCGGTGCTGGGAAAGGCGCCCTGCTAAATCTGCGTTAATACTTTCAAATAGCTGACCGCCGGCATCAATATTTTGCAGCACCAGCTGCACCGCTAGGGTGGGGTCGTCAATGCCCTGAACATCGGCTGCCAGCTCAAGTCGTTCAATGCGGTTGTCGGCCAAGCGCAATTCACTGCCTTGTAAGTTGGCAAGCAATTGAGGCTCGCTAAAACTGCCGCTGGCCTGCAGCGTGCCTTCTAGGGTTCCCGCCAGGTCAGGCGACAGCGTTTGCAGCTGGCGCAGTGCGATATCAGCATTCAGGGACATGGCTTGCTGGCTGATTTGACCCGCCGCTTCCAGGCGATTGTCGCCTTGCGTGAACAGCAGTTCCTCGATATCCACTTCCAGATCACTGTTAGCATCCAAGGCTGCCTGAAGGGTTAAGGGGTAGTCGCGCAGCTCGCCTTCAATTGCTAAGTTCGGCACGCTAATCGCCCATTGGTTCTCTAGCTGGCGAACCGTTAGCTCGATATCGCCATTTAAATTGCCGTCTAGCTGATCAACGAAATGGCCGGGGTCAAACTGATCCAAACGAAGGGTGGTATTAACCTGTAACGGCGCTAACCAGCTAATGCTGCCCTCACTGCGCAAAGAGCTCTCACCCACGGCTAGCGTAAGCGGCTGCCAGCTGAAATGCTCCAGGTCACCTTCGCCGGTGATATCCACCTGGGTGCGTGGCAGGCTGGGGCCTTCCACTGCCAAGGCGAGTTGGGCACGATAGTTAGTGAGGCTTCCTGATAGCTGTAGATCCACATTATCAACCACATAAGGGTCTACGGTGTCCTCTTCGACGCGCAGCGGCCACTGCACTTGATCGCTCTGGAGGCTCAGCTGAAAAGGAAGCGTTGGCGATAACGCATCTAGTTGACCGCTCAGCGATGCATTGACTTCGCCGGCGGCATTCAGCTGTGCTTCAAGCGCATCTAATGGGCCAGACAGCGTTAACGTTAGCGTTTCACTGCCCTCTTCAAAAAGCTCAGGAAGCAGCTCTGGCAGGAACAGTTCTACGTTTAAGCGGGCTTCCAACGGGTAGCTGCCGCTCAGGGTGGCGTTCGCCGTCAGCTCTGCTTGGGCGTCCGGCGTTACCACGCTAAGTTCTGTTAGCTCAACATGGTTGCCTTCGCTTAAAAGCCCTAAACGAAGGCGCTCAACGTGGTATTCGGCAACGCCCTCAAGGCGAAAGTCGTTTACGGTAAACTCTGGCAGCTGAATATCCACCGGTAGGGTAATTTCAGGTAGTTCCAGGCGCTCTCGCGCTTCAAGCCTCTCTTCAGGCGGTGCTACTGCCACGAGGGCTTCTTGCGGCTGATTGACCGTTATGGCGGCATCAATCGCTTCGGGATAAAGAGGCGTTTCGGTCTCTTGCGTCAGTAACACGCCTGGGGATGGCGGCAGATAGAGCCGGGGCTGTTCCAAGTGGGTAGGCGCAAAGCGCACTTCGTTGCCTTCGGCAACCGCCGCCGTGCTTAAAGAATGCCAATAGACCTTCGTGCCATTGGCAAGGCGCAGGCTCACATCGTCTAACAGCAGCGAACGCAATTCGATAGGAAAAGGGAAACGCAAGGAGAACGGTGAACCTTGTTCCTCTTCCGCTGGCGCTGGTTCCTGGTTGGCCGCTTCACCCAGCCGGATATCCGCACCCACAACACGCAACGTATCGATACATAAGCGCCCGGATAGCACGCAGTCATCCGCCCACTGCAGTTCAAACGCTTCCACCGCAACGCGAGTTTCACCCAGCTGCAGTTGAAAATCGTCGATGATGAAGTGGTCCAGTACGCCACCTTCGTGATGGGTATAGGAAAAAAAATCGCGCTGCTCACCCTGTGAGAGCAGTACGCCTGTTCCCCAGGGCGATAACACCACCCCAACGATGAGCGCCACAATACCAAACAGCCAAATGGGCAGGACGATAACAAGGCGAATTAGGCTCCATACCAGCAGCCAGACCCGATACTTAGGAGACAGCACATGGCGCTTTTCAACGGTAGATGATTCAACCTGTGACAACTCTCTCTCCTAGAATTCTGGGCCAATGGAAAAATGCAAACGCCAATCGTCTTCGTGGTCAAAGGGGTGGGCAACGTCTAAACGAATCGGCCCTACCGGCGAAACCCAACGCACACCCGCTCCAGCGCCGGTTTTCAAATCATTTGGGCCCCAGTTATCAAAAGCATCACCATTATCTACAAACGTAGCCGCCCACCAATTGCCGCTCACGCGGCGTTGATACTCAAGCGTTGACGTCAGCATTTGCTGGCCACCCCGCAAGCGCCCTTCTTCATTGCGCGGGGAAAGGCTTTCATAGGAGTAACCACGCACACTGCGGTCACCGCCGGCAAAAAAGCGCAGTGATGGCGGGAGTTTGTCAAAATCACCGGTGTCTATCGCACCAAAACTAATACGCGCTAAGAAGCGGTTGTCATCGCCTATTGTGCGAATCCATTCGGTATCGCCCGTCACGCGAGTAAACTGGGCATCGGAACCCCAAAGCGTGTCTGAGTACTCTAGTGAAAGCTGCTGCCGGTCTCCCCATAAAGGAAAACGCTGAGGGCGTGTTCGTGTGCGCGACCACTGAATGCCTGGGTAGAACAGCCATACTTGATCGGCCTCGCCACCCTGCTCGAAATCCTCATAGGTGGTACGGAAATAGAGAGATTGAACCCAGTCGTTATCAAACTTCCACCGTCTTGCTAGCTCTACGGTTCCCTCTAGTGATTCGGTATCGCTATCGTCGAGGTTACGGATACCGTACTGAAGGAGGTAACTGTCGCGAAGGGGGTCATCAAGAGGAACATCATATACACCGGTAAAGCGTTGCTCGGGAGCGGATAAATAGAGGTCGTGATCAAGGCTGTGACCGTAGCGGTTAATCCACGGCTGTTCCCAGCCAAAGCGTAGCCGCGGCCCTACATCGGTGGCATAACCAATACCCACTTCAAATTGATGACGGTCAGCGGGTTCTACGTTCACATCAATAGGCAGCCGAGTGTCAGTGGGCTTGTTAATGCTCAGCGCACTCGCCAATGCTGCGCTACTTAGGCGCGGCCTCTGAGGCTGAGTAGCGGTTGCTTCTCTCCACCAGGGGTCACTACCGCTAGGAGGCGCAATGGTTAACGCTTGGGCTGTTTCAAGACGTGGGCGTACCGAGACTGAACTGAACCAACCCGTTTCAGCAAGGCGCTGGTTGTATTCGGCTATCGTTTCAGCCAAATAAGGTTCACCGGTTTCAAAGGGCTGTAGGCGGCGCAGGCGCTCTAACTCGATATGGCTGCCGATGATAGAGGTCTCGCCAAATTGGTAGCGTGGCCCGCTGTCGAAATCCATGTATAAACGGGCACTTTGCAGGTAGGGGCGTACTTCCATACGTCGATCGGTAAACCCCCAGTCAAAGTATCCACGCTCAAGCGCTAACCCTGGGAATTGACCACGCAAGCGATCCCAAGGGGCATGACGTAGGACATCCCCCTGGGCGAGCGGGAAGTCTTCTATCGCTTGTTGAAAAGGTGGGTCTTCACTCGCATCGCCTTTCACATTGATAGAGAGGATTTCAATTTTAACTTGAGGGCCCGGCTCAATCTTGAGCCATACGCGGTCTTCAGTGGCACGTTCCAGGGTGATTTCCGGCTCGTAGTAGCCAAAAACACGCATTGCTTCTTGGGTGCGGCGGCGGATCTCTCCTTCTAAGCGCACATCGGTATATTGCTGGGCATCAACATTTTGTAGGTATGCCTGAATGTTTCGATCAACGTCTGCAGCGACTCCTTCAATCGTTGCATCAACTGCCCATGCCCCGTGTGATACACACAACAGTGGTAGCGAAATGCAAAGAGCCCGCCCCGTGACTGAAGTCCATCGCTGTTGTCTTCCCATACATTTTTTCCTAACCTAAATCAGCGGCTTCATCGTGCTACCCAATCGTGCTATCCATTTAATGTTTTAGCAGACCCTATTAACAGACCCTAAAGGCCGATATCTCGGCACTGTATCGTTAACGCAACATTTCTAACTGCGCACTGAAGGCGAGCTGCGCCTGGCGAACCTGCCGCATATCACTTTCCATGGCCTCCAAACGTTGATTCCACTCGCGCTCTAACGCTTCCAGTGCTGCTTGATCGACCGATGTTTCGACCTCCGCACGTGAGGCTTCAAATTCATCGATACGAGACGCCATCGCCTCTGTTTGCGCTGCCAGTTGCTCTTCCCATGAACGACTAACGCTATCGAGCTGGTTATCCAGTGCCGCGAGCCGTTGGCCGGTAAGTTGCTCTAGGTGTGCGACTTCCGCAATGAGGTTCTGCCGGCCTGAGGTGCCCGTTTGCTCTAAGGCATCAAGCGACTCACGTATAGCCATCAGCTGGCTGTCACGTAAGACTGCCTGCTCCTGAAGCTGCGATAGCTGCTGCAACAAGGTGTTAATCGAATCATTTGACGCTAGATCTTCATTCATAGTGAGCAGGCTATATAGCTCTTCGCGAGTGTTGGTCAGCGAAATGGACAGCTGCTCTTGTTCTTGGAAAAGCGTTGCCATCTGAGCTTGTACAAAAGTGATTGCATCTTGTACATCACTGCCACCTGAGTCAAGTCGAGCATGAACGTTGGAGACTTCACCGCTAACCCGGCGCAGTTCATCTAACAACCGTTCACGCTCATACCAAAGCCCAGCGGCGGCGGTGGCCAGCAGTGCGATGATTAATAGCAAGCATAGCCATAAAGGCCATAGCTTGGGCCCTTTTCGGTGGCGTAAATGCTGCGCCGTCAAGCTTTGATCCACATCGGGCACAATACGAGAGGATGTGGTGGAATCTGGCATGACATTTCCTCAAAGAGTCTTCGGGTCAGCACGGCGGCCTATACCTCGGTAGATAAATCCGCAGCTGGCAACAAACCCAGGATCATAAATATTGCGACCGTCTAATATTAATTTAGCGCTTAATAACGAGGCGAGCCGGTGCCAGTCGGGGTTCCAATACGTCTTCCATTCAGTCACCAGCATGAGCGCATCGGCTCCTTCACAGGCTTGATAAGGGTCGTGAGTAAAAGTAAGCAGGTCTTCTCGCTCACCTACCACGGCAAGCAACGCGGGCACAGCGGCAGGGTCATGCAACTGCACCTTAACACCTTGGGCCCATAGTGCCTCTAGCAGTGTCAAAACGGGTGCATGGTCGATACGCGCAGTGCCAGGTTTGAAGGCAGCTCCCCAGATAGCCACTGTTTTGCCTGTTAACTCACCACCAAAGTGGGACCACAGCTTGCGAAATAGGGTCTCTTTCTTCTGCTCGTTAATATCCATTACCTGTTCAAGCAGTGCTGAGTAGCGGCCACTTTGTAACTGAACGTCGGCTAAGCGCATCAAATCCCGAGAGAAGTTAGGCCCACCAAAGCCGCACCCTGGGTACAGGTACTCAAAACCGATACGCGAATCAGCTCCCATACCTTGGCGTACATGCTCAACATCTACCCCTAGGGTATCAGCCAAACCGGCAATTTCATTCATATAACTGATGCGGGTAGCGAGCATGCCGTTAATCGCTAATTTGGTTAATTCAGCAGCACGTCGCGGCATGCACTGAAACACTTCACTGCGCCGATTAAACGCTCGCAAAAGCTCTCTGGTTACTTGCTCACCCGTGGCATCGTCACAGCCTAGCAACCGCCTTGTTGGGCGTGTAAATGACTCCCAAGCACGGCCTTCTTCCAAGGTGTCGGGAAGGGCGACGCTGGTATGCTGTGCGCCCATTAAGGTATGCAAGCGCTCGGTTTCGCCCACTGGAAAGGTCGAATTATTAATCAATACAATGCCGTGCTGATCGGCTAGCTGCATGTCTTCAAACACATGCTCCAGCAGCGCACTAGCAGCACCGCGTTGAGCCGGCGATAAGGCAAGCCAGATCACCTCAGGGGTGGTGGCATCGGCAAGTTGCTCAATCACCTGCAGCGTGCCATCTGTTAAGCCTTGTTCAAGATGCGCGCTTAATTGAGGTTCGCTACGTAACCAATCCACCTGAGAAAGCGTTGACCAGGGCGTATCTGCATGGGGCAGCCACTGCACCTGATGGCCTACCCACGATAATGCGGCGGCGGCTGTCGCTGCGCTTAACTCGCTACCGTAAAGTAACACCCGCATGGGTTAGGCTCCTTGGTGGTAACGTGAAAGCAAGGCTTGGAAAGCTTCTCCAAACTCGGCATGGCCACGCGCATAAGCAAGCGTCGCTTCCAGATACCCCAGCGGGTGACCGCAATCGTAGGTAGCGCCCTGCATACGATACGCCTGAACGCCTGACTGCTCGCGCAGCGTTTCCAAGGCATCGGTCAGCTGAATTTCGCCACCGGCACCCGGCTTTGTGGCCGCCAAAATAGGAAAAATATGACCGGGCAGCGCATAACGGCCAATGACCGCTAAATTTGAGGGCGCTGCGTCACGCTTGGGCTTTTCCACCATACCAACCAAATCCGCAGACGTATTAGGAGCAGGCACATCACCAGCGGGTGCCACAATGCCGTACTTCTCAACCTGTTCCCAGGGAACTTCTTCCACCATCAATTGTGCCGTTTGATGCTGATCGAATGCGGCCAACATACCGGCTAAGTCGGTCGCTTGGTTGGCGCTATTATCGACCAGCACATCGGGCAGCAGCACGGCGAAGGGCTCGTCGTCGCCAATAATGGGGCGGGCGCACAGCACCGCGTGACCCAGCCCTAAGGGCTGCCCTTGGCGAATGCTGATGATATTGACATCATCAGGCACCAGGTTCCGTAACATTGCTAACAGTTCGTGTTTACCTTTCGCCTCAAGGCTCGCTTCAAGCTCGGCATGGGTGTCAAAGTGATTCTCGATGGCACTTTTATTACTGCTAGTGACCAAAATGATGTCACGAATGCCAGCGGCAATAGCCTCTTCGACCACATACTGGATAACGGGCCTATCAACAATCGTAATCATCTCCTTTGGAATAGCCTTTGATGCTGGTAGGCAGCGAGTGCCAAATCCAGCGACTGGAAGTACGGCTTTGCGAATCATAGAAAGGTCCTTTTCATGCGTTCCGACACAGGAGTGGTTAGAATGTCCATAATACTGAAGGCGTGAGTGGTTGCCACCTCGCTAATGAACGATAACGAGTGGTTAGACGTAAACATTTCGCTAAATGCTCAATGATAATGGAGTCACAACATGCAAGCGACACCTCAGGATAGCACTGCTGATCACTATCAAGGCAACGTCGATGCAGCGGAAGTCGCCAAATTTGAGGCGCTCGCTAGCCGCTGGTGGGACCCGCAGGGTGAATTTAAGCCGCTGCACGAGATAAACCCCCTGCGCCTTGACTTTATTGATGCAAGAGCCGGTCTGGCAGGTAAAAAAGTGCTCGATGTCGGTTGTGGTGGCGGTATTTTGAGCGAATCAATGGCTAACCGCGGCGCTAAGGTAACGGGTATTGACCTTGGTGAAGCGCCGCTAGCGGTCGCCCGTTTACATGCCGAAGAACGCGGCGTTAAGGTGGATTACCAGCATATCAGTGTCGAAGCGATGGCAGCCGAACAGCCCGGCGTCTACGATGTGGTGACCTGCATGGAAATGCTTGAGCATGTGCCCAACCCGGCATCGGTTGTTCGCGCTTGTAGCACCCTTGTTCGCCCAGGCGGTTACGTGTTTTTCTCAACCCTGAACCGCACTCCCAAATCTTATGCATTCGCTATTTTAGGCGCGGAATATGTGCTTAAGCTGCTTCCCCGTGGCACTCACAGCTATGCAAAGTTTATTCGCCCATCAGAAATGGCCGCTTGGTCGCGGTCAAGTGGCTTAGAAGTGCGCGAACAAACGGGGCTGACCTATAACCCGATAACGCGCCACTACCGCTTAGTCAGCCATGATGTGTCGGTCAACTACATGATGTACTGCCGCAAAGTGAGCGATTAAATGCCGATGCAAATGCCTCAAGCGATACTGTTTGATTTAGATGGCACCCTAGTTGATACAGCGCCGGACTTAGCTAACGCCACCAATGCGCTGCGTGCCCACCATGGTTTAGCTCCCCTGCCCTACAACGTTATACGCAGCCAGGTTTCAAACGGCGGCAGCGCGTTAGTCACGCTAGCGCTCGGCCTGGACACCGCCTCTATTGAACACACGCTTGCCCGCGAGTTTTTACTTGATAGCTATGAGCAAGCAGTCGCCGTGCATAGCCGGGTATTTTCGCCATTGGATGGATGGCTGAAAGAGTGGCACGCCGATCAGCGGCCGTGGGGCATTGTGACCAATAAACCGCGCCGCTATACGCTACCGCTATTGGAAGCGCTGGCGCTGCAACCCGGGGCGCTACTGTGTGCAGATGATCTCAGCGTAAAAAAACCCGCGCCAGAACCGCTTTGGGAAGCGGCTCGCCGCTTAGGCGTTGAACCTGAGCAGTGCTGGTATATCGGTGACCATGTGCGCGATGTGCAAGCAGCCGTTGCCGCCGGCATGACCGCAGTGGCAGTCGGCTATGGCTATATCAGCGAGGGGGACGATTACCAGCAGTGGCCCGCTGATCTTTGGTTTGAGGAGTGTGGTGCACTGGTGGATGCCCTGCGCGCGTTTTAACGCTCACTCAGGGCATCGGATTTTCACTATGCCCGCGGCGGTTGGGCGTCGAATTTCTGACCGCTGGTGCCCGCGCTATCTGGCCCCATTAGCCATAAGTAAGTCGGCATAATGGCTTCTGGGGTACGCAGCGTGAAGGGGTCTTCGCCAGGGTAAGCCGTGCGGCGCATTTGAGTGCGAGTGGCCCCGGGGTTTAAGGTATTGACGCGAATATTGGGTTGATTCGCCAGCTCATCGGCCAGCACTTCAACAAACCCTTCAGTAGCAAACTTAGAGACAGAATAAGCGCCCCAATAAGCACGGCCTTTGCGGCCAACGCTGGAAGAGGTAAAAATCACTGAGGCATCTTCAGATTGCTGCAATAACGGTAACAGCGCCTGCGTCATCCAAATGGGGCCGTTGATGTTAACCTGCATTACCTGTTGCCAAAGTTCGGGGTTGTACTGTTCAAACGGCGTGATACGGCCTAATAACCCAGCGTTATGTAGCAAACCATCTAAACGCCCAAACTCTTTATCCAGCGTTTCTGCCATATCATGAAAATCTTTAAGCGTGGCCCCTTCAAAGTTCAAAGGAAAAATAGCGGGTTGAGGGCCGCCGGCCGCTTCGATTTCATCGTAGACGCGCTCCAGTTTGGCAATGGTGCGCCCCAATAGAATCACGGTTGCCCCATGCTGGGCATAGCTTAATGCCGCCGCACGGCCAATCCCGTCCCCTGCGCCGGTTACCAACACAATGCGATTTTCCAATAGGTTGGGCGCTGGTTGATAGTCGATCTTGCAGCTCATGCTGATTCCTTGAAGCAAAAAATTAACTTGCTGATTGGCGTAAAAAGTCGTTAGCAAGGCCTGCGGCACTGCTTTGCGGATAGTCGTCGCGTACTTGTTCTAGCAACTCCCGGCTGCGTTGTGCCTCACCTTGGCGCGCCTTGACTAGCCCTAGCTTATAGAGCGCATCGGGCACTTTACTACTGCCGCTGTAATCTTGAATAACGCGACTAAACGATTGGTCGGCTTTATCAAGCTCGCCTTCTGCTGCGTATAACTCGCCCAGCCAATAATGACCATTGGCCGTTAATGTAGTATCAGGGTGATCGGTAACAAAGGTTTCAAACGCTGCGATAGCATCGCCAAAACGGCGCGCTTGAACATGCTCAAAGGCTGCATGGTAATCGGCCTGGGCATCCTCACTGACATTACGGCTGGAAGGAGCGTTAATCACTTCTTCAGCGGCGGCGGGCTCTACCGTCGGTGTTGATTGCTCAATCTGACTGGGGCCGCTGCTCATTAGCCGGTCTTCAATATCGAGATACTGCTGCTGTGATTGGCGACGCAGCTGCTCTAATTGATGGCGTAATTCTTCTATCTGGCCGCGTAACTGCTGAATTTCCTGCTGATTCTCTTGCACTTGATTGAACAGCACAAGATTACCGCTAGACGATTCCAGCCGTTGCGTCTGGTCGTAGAAGCCCCTGCTGGGAGCATTGGAAAGGTCTTGAACGAGCGGCTGTTGGGCAGCAGCCGTTAGGGGCAATACGGACAGCGGGAGCACTAAGGCTCCCGCACCGAACAGCCTCTCAAAGTAACGTTTGAGACTGTGATTCATAGTGACTCCGTATATGAAATACGGCCTGCCTAGGGCAGGCCGTGTCTTCAACAGTAGTTAAATACTTAGTAGTTAAATACTGGGTACTTAGATGCTTAAATACTGAGGTACTTAGATACTCAGTAATTAAATACAACGCGACGGTTTTGTGAATAGGCGCTCTCACCTTGACCATTCACTGCCGGACGCTCTTCACCATAGCTGACAACGCTCATTTGCGCAGAAGAAACGCCCTGGATGTTTAAGAAACGCTCTACCGAACCGGCACGACGCTCACCTAGCGCCATGTTGTATTCACGGGTGCCACGTTCGTCAGTGTGGCCGTGAAGAACCACTTGAGCATTGGGGTTGGCACGCAAATAACGCGCATGAGCCATAACGACAGATTCATACTCGCTTTTAATCGTGTCACGGTCGTAATCGAAATAGATGGTGCGCACTTCCGGAATCCGCGAATCCGCCTGCTGGCCGTAACCAGCTCCAGAACCTGAACCTGAGCCAGTCGTAGAACCATACTGGCTGCCAGTACCTGTGCCTGCGGTGCTAGAACCGGTAGTCGTTCCGTTCTGGCTACCGTAAGAGTCACCATCTTGGGTTCCGCCGGTGCTGGAACAGCCAGCGATTACCACGATTGATAGCGCTGCTGCTAATGAGCGAGCCAACGGTTTAAGTTGCATAATCAGACTCCTTGCCTGAAAACTAACAGTTTCAATAACTAACAGTTTCGATGTTAATCAATTAAGTTGATCAATTTAAGAAGGGTGACCAGGCTGGATCACGTACATCACCTTGTGCTGAAGGCAGCCTGAAAGAAGAGCGGCCATCGGCGGATACAGCACTAAGCACCCCACTGTTACCCTGTTGGGTAGCGAAGATTACCATGGTCCCGTTCGGTGCAACACTAGGAGATTCATCTCTTGTTGATTCACTCAGCACCACCAAGCGGTCGTTACTTAAATCTTGCTTTGCTACTTGGTAACCACGGCCAGAATGGTGAATCAAGAATATCTGCTCACCATCAGGAGAATAGCGCCCGCGCGCATTGTAGTTACCGGTAAACGTGAGCCGCTTTTCTTCTCCGCTGGCCATTGAATATTGGTACAGCTGCGGGCCACCGCTGCGGTCAGAGGTGAACAACAAGCTTTGGCCGTCTGGCGACCATGCCGGCTCAGTATCAATGCTGCTGTTATTGGTGATGCGCTCTACTGAGCGGTTAGCCACATCCATAATATAGATTTCAGGCTGACCATCTTTAGACAACGACATGGCGATACGCCGACCTTCTGGTGACCACGCGGGCGCGCCATTAATACCGTCAAACGAGGTCGCCATCACGCGCTGACCCGTTGCAACATCCTGGATATAAATCGCCGGACGCTCCGTCTCAAAAGAAACATAAGCAAGTTTGGTGCCATCGGGTGACCATGACGGTGACATGATTGGCTCGTTAGAGGTTAATACCTGCTCGCTACGACGCCCGTCGGCATCAGCAACGTACAAACCAAACTGCATGTTGTCACCGACACCTTGTGCGGTGACGTAGGCAATCTTGGTTGAGAACGCACCGCGAATGCCGGTAATCTCTTCGAAGATTTGGTCGCTAATATAGTGAGCAGCGCCCCGCAGGTCATTGCCTCTCACGGTTACCGTTTCGCCAATCATTCGGCGCTGGCCGCTGATATCCATAAGCTCAAACTGAAGTTCGAAGCCACCAGCGGTCTGTTCGGCCCTGCCTACCACCAAATAGCGTACATCCAGCGAACGCCAGGTACCGAATTGCACATTGCCAGATTGGCTAGGCTGTTCAAACATGGCACTTCGCGCCAAGGGGGCAAAATAGCCGCTGCGCTCAAGGTCATCTTGAACAATCTGCGCTATATCTTCTGGCATACCCTCTGAGCCTGCGAACGGCACCACCCCAATGGGCAGCGCTTGGTCGCTGCCTCGCGTGATCTCAATGGTTAGATTTGCACTTGCCACACTGCTAACGAATAGCAGCACACAGAATAACCATACTTTGCTCAAGCTTTGCATCAGCGAACATCCCCCGGGGTAAATCGCAGATTAAACTGACGTAAATTTCGTTGCTGGTCGGCTGGTAAATCTCGTAATTCACCAAACGGTGCAGCATGTTGCACGGCCTGCATCACTGACCGATCAAAAGCACTATCGCCGCTTGATGTCACAATCGATGTTGCCAAAACTTCTCCTGATGGGCCTAGCCGTACTTGTAGCGTAGCACTCATCGAATCACTTGCACCGGGCGGAATCACCCACGCCTGTTCGACAGCACGGCGAACAATGTTGATGAAGCTATTGGCAGCCTGCGCGGCTTGCTGAGCATTTGCTGCCGCCTCGGCTTGTCCTGCCAGCTGGCGTTGCATGGCCGCCTCGGCAGCTTCTGCGGCCTCACGTTGACGCGCTGCTTCTGCCTCACGACGCTGCTGCTCTTGTGCTTCACGTTGGCGCTGGGCTTCTGCTTCCCGCTGTCGTTGCGCTTCCTCTTGCTCACGCAGACGCTGCGCTTCAGCCTCACGCTGGCGTTGGGCTTGTGCTTCTTCTTCACGCTGTTGTTGCTCTGCCGCTTCACGCTGGCGTTGGGCTTCTTCCGCCTCACGGCGCTGCTGCTCTTGCGCTTCGCGTTGCCGCTGCGCTTCCGCTTCCTCGCGCTGCTGTTGCTCGGCGGCTTCTTGCTGGCGTCGCGCCTCCTCCACTTCACGCTGACGTTCTGCGGCGGCTTCTGCCTCGGCTGCGCGTTCGGCCGCTTCAGCGGCCTGCTGTTCAGCTTGCTCAGCCGCTTCTGCAGCACGGCGCTGGGCGTCGGCCTCTGCGGCCGCACGCGCTTCTTCTAATGCTTGGGCCTCCGCTTCTGCCGCCTGCTGGGCTGCTTGCTCGGCAGCTTGTTGCTCCGCTGCGGCCTGCTGTTCACTGGCTGAAGGCACCTCTGGCGCGTCAGGCTCTGCCGGGGCTTCAGCTGGCGCACTCATCGCTGCTTGTTGATCCGTTGCCTGCTGCGCCTGATCGGTAAACGTTTCCGTGCTTACTAGCGTTGCTTGCACAATAGAGGAACTATCAGGGTCTGCCGTTCGGCTCGGCAAGCTAATCAAGCTAAACGCTACAATCGCGACGTGTACGCCTATCGCCAGAATAGTGGGCCATTTATAGCCAACATCTTGAGGATCGCGAGAAGATTTTACTGCCATGTGCGCCTTGCCCTTACCCATCTTGCGGCGGCTCGGAAAGCAGCCCCACATTAGCAACACCCGCGCCCTGTAGCGTACTCATCAAAACAACAATCTGCCCATAGGCCACATTACGGTCACCGCGCACCATTACCGGTGTGCCCGGGCGCTGTTGCAAAATAGCCACAACGCGCTGCGACATCTCATCTAGCGTTACAGAGGTTGAGTCTTCTCCCAGCGAGATGAAATACCCCCCTTCGCGATCAACCGAGATCACAATCGGGTCATTATCTTCCTGAGCGTCAATTGGCTCGGAAGTGACCTGAGGCAACTCAACCTGCACGCCCTGGGTCAACATAGGCGCTGTAATCATAAAGATCACCAGCAGTACCAGCATGACATCAATGAAAGGGACAACGTTAATCTCCCCCATCGGCTTGCTTTTACCGCTACGATTGAACGGTCCTTGCATGACTGTCTCCCTTAGCTGGCGCTCGGCTTGCCGTCACGACCTTGCAGATTACGGTGCAAAATCGCGTGGAACTCTTCGGCAAAGTCTTCATATTTACCCAGCAGTCGAGAAGCATCATTAGACAGACGGTTATAAAAAATGACCGCAGGAATGGCTGCAAACAGACCCATTGCGGTGGCAATCAGCGCTTCCGCAATCCACGGGGCAACCGTTGCCAAGGTGGCTTGTTGGGTAAGCGATAGCGCCTGGAAAGAGCCCATGATCCCCCATACGGTGCCAAACAGGCCAATATAAGGGCTGGCGGAAGCAACCGTAGCGAGAAACACTAAATGCTGGGTTAAGCGGTCTTCTTCCCGTGACCATGCAACGCGCATGCTGCGCTGTACGCCTTCTAACACGGTGCCGGCATCACGGGTTTTAGGCATCAAGCGATTAAATTCGCGGAAACCGGCCTGAAAAACATGTTCAGCGCCGTGGCGTGGGTCATCAGCCGGGATCTCTCGATAAAGCTCATTCAAGTCGATACCGGACCAAAATGATTCTTCAAATTGGTTGTACTCTTGCTTAGCACGGCGCAGCGCAATACTGCGCTGAAAAATCACCACCCAAGAGAGGATCGACCCCACCACCAGTAGCAGCATGACCAGCTGTACGACGGTGCTGGCACTCATTATCAGGTGGGGAATGGACATGGTGTTATCGTTCACAGGTGCCCTCATCAATCTATTAGGGTCGGTATGGCCGACGCAGTGAGTGACCTCTTGGCTAAGAGGCCCTTGTCAAAAAGGTAAGCGATGCAGGCCACGCTTTTGGCCGCATACGCTCGGTGCTCAAGCAGGCTATCTCGACTGTGGCAGAGCAAAGGAGTTCCCCTGCTCGCCAAACTTGCTGTTCAAAGGTCATTCGGCAGCGCCCAACATGGGTTACCTCGGCACTGATTTCCAGTGCGTCATCCAGGCACGCCGGTTTAGCGTAGTGACAGGCCAAGCGGTATACCACTAGCTGTGTACCTTCGTCTAGCAACGTTTGCTGATTAAGGCCTTGCTGGCGAAGCCATTCACTGCGCGCTCGTTCCATAAACTTCAGGTAGTTAACGTAGTAGACAATGCCGCCTGCGTCGGTATCTTCCATATAAACACGTAGCGGCAGGCGGTAACTAGCGTTAGCAGGGGCACTCACGGGCGACGCTCTCCTTCCATATCGGTGGCTTGTTCATGAGGAACGCGCTCAAAATGCAGCCACGCTTGGCGAGTAACAACGCGGCCACGGGGCGTGCGCATCATTAAGCCCTGCTGAATAAGGTAAGGCTCAATCACATCCTCAATGGTGTCGCGTTCTTCACTAATCGCGGCTGCAAGCGAGTCTATACCTACGGGGCCACCGTCAAATTTATCGATCATGGCGAGCAGTAGCCGCCGGTCCATATGATCCAAACCGTGGTGGTCCACATTAAGCATATTGAGTGCCGCATCGGCCATAGCGACATCGACCACGCCGTTGCCTTTCATTTCGGCGTAATCACGCACGCGACGTAACAACCGGTTGGCAATTCGCGGCGTGCCGCGGGAACGACGAGCCACTTCAATGGCACCATCGTGGCTGGTTTCGACGCCTAACAAGCGTGCCGAACGCGAGACAATCTCCGTTAGCTCTTCAAGGTTATAAAACTCAAGCCGCTGAACGATACCAAACCGGTCACGCAGTGGGGAGGTTAACAACCCGGCTCTAGTGGTCGCGCCTACCAGGGTAAAACGGGGAAGATCGAGCTTGATAGAACGAGCGGCAGGCCCTTCTCCAATCATGATATCCAGCTGAAAATCTTCCATCGCTGGATACAACACTTCTTCAACCACGGGTGACAGACGATGAATTTCATCGATAAACAGCACATCGCCCGGTTCTAGATTGGTCAGCATGGCGGCCAAGTCGCCCGCGCGCTCAAGCACCGGCCCAGAGGTCGACTTCATGCCCACCCCCATCTCAGTGGCAATAATATGCGCAAGCGTCGTTTTACCTAGCCCTGGCGGGCCAAAGACTAGCGTGTGATCCAGGCTTTCTTCGCGCAGCCGTGCCGCACCAATAAATATTTCCAACTGCTCACGAACTCGCGGCTGGCCAATATAGTCATCCAGCCGCTTGGGGCGAATAGCGTAATCAATGCGCCCCTCTCCCTGTTCAGGTTCAGCGGCGATCAGCCGATCGTGCTCTAACATAGGTGCTCTTCTTTATGGCGATTCAAAAAGGTCTGTTTAACGCAGTTTTTTCAGTTTTTTTGCTGATACCGCTGGCTGCTTAGCCGCTCATTCGCTGGGTCAGTGCGGCTTTTATAAGCGCTTCGGTGGACTGATGAGGATCAAGATTGGCTAGCATCTTCGAAGCTTCAGTGAGCTTGTAGCCTAGGCTGACCAGCGCAGCTTCAGCATCGGCAAGGCTATTGTGGGCAGAAGCTCGGCCATTAGTCGCCTCAAGAGGCAGTAGCGCGCTGCCATCTTCCCACTTGTCTTTCCAATCTGGGAAGCGGTCACGCATTTCGATAATCAGCCGCTCGGCAGTTTTCTTACCCACCCCTGGCAGTGTTGTCAGTGCTTTGCTGTCGTCGTCACGCACGCAGCGCATGAAGGCATCTTCATCCATGCCCGATAAAATTGCCAGCGCGAGCTTGGGGCCTACGCCATTGACTTTAATCAGCGCACGAAATAGAGCGCGCTCGTGTTCACGGCCAAACCCATACAGCAAGTGGGCGTCATCACGAATGGTTAAATGGGTGAATAATGAAACGCTCTCGTTCACCTCTGGAAGAGCCACCAGCGTGTTCATTGAGGTTTCCAGTTCATAACCTACGCCGTGAACGTCGATCACAATCCACGGGGGTTGCTTTGCCACTAGCTGGCCACTCAAACGTCCAATCATAAAGTCGCTCGCATCTGTATGAAAAAAGAGATTAAAAAGAGATTAAAAAGAGAGCAAAAAGCAGGCATTTACCATAAAGCAGAATGTTACTATAAAGCGGCTCTGTACAGATGACCAGTGGTTCAGAAACTGCACAGCGAGCATTTACGACAAGCCTTACAGCCGCCAGCGGCCGGTGGAGCGGCGGCGGCCCCGAGATGGCGCGGCGGGCAGGCCGTTGCCGCTGTTGGCATGACTGTTATAAACACGGCTGTTATAAGCATGCGTTAGCGCAATGGCTAACGCATCGGCAGCGTCGGCCTGAGGAGTAGCAGACAGCTGCAAAATAGCCGTTACCATATGCTGCACCTGCTCTTTATCCGCGCCGCCCTGGCCGGTCACGGCCTGCTTGATCTGCCGTGCGGCGTATTCGGCAAGGCTTAAGCCATGATTGGCCATACACACCAGCGCCGCTCCCCGTGCTTGGCCCAGTTTCAGCGCTGAATCAGGGTTTTTAGCCATAAATACCCGCTCAATGGCTACCTGGGCAGGACGATGCAGGCCGACGACTTCGCTTAAACCAGCGTAGATTTGCGCTAAACGCTGCTCTAACGCCCCTTCTGCAGTGCGAATACAGCCACTCGCCACGTAGCAGGGTTTAACCCCCACCACATCGATTACGCCGTAACCGGTTACCCGGGAACCCGGGTCAATGCCCAAAATACGAAGGGTTACAGCGGGCTTTTTTTCAACCATGACGCCAGTACTCATGTGTGGGCTTAAGCGTTCGGAACTAAATACTTAGCAGCATACAAAAACACCGACGCCGGGGCGTCGGTGCTAGGCAGTCAACCAACCCGTTTATTCGGCGGCTGTTTCTGCTTTGACTTTCTGACGCAGGCGGATATTGAGCTCTTTTAACTGCTCAGGGCTGACTTCGCCCGGTGCGTTGGTCATCAAACAAGCAGCGCTTTGCGTTTTCGGGAAGGCGATCACTTCACGAATGGTCTTGGCACCCACCATCAGCATTACCAAGCGATCCAAACCGAAGGCTAAGCCACCATGGGGCGGCGCGCCGTACTGCAGTGCATCCAGCAGGAAGCCAAATTTCTCTTGGGCTTCTTCTTCGCCGATGCCTAAAATTTCAAACACCGTGCTCTGCATGGTTTGGTCGTGGATACGAATAGAGCCGCCGCCCAGCTCGGTACCGTTTAACACCATGTCGTAAGCGCGTGACAGCGCCTTCGCAGGGTCTGCCTTCAGCTCTTCCGGCGTGCAGGAAGGTGCGGTGAAGGGGTGATGCAGCGGGCTTAAGCGGCCATTGTCGTCGGCTTCAAACATCGGGAAGTCGACCACCCACAGCGGTGCCCACTCCTGAGTGTAAAGCTCAAGATCAGCACCGAGCTTGACGCGCAGCGCGCCAATGGCTTCGTTGACGATACGCGCCTTATCAGCACCGAAGAAGATGATGTCGCCATCTTCCGCGCCTACGCGGTCGAGCAGTTCTTCAACGATATTTTCCATAAACTTGACGATCGGCGACTGCAGACCTTCAAGCCCTTTGGCACGTTCGTTGACCTTGATCCACGCCAAGCCTTTCGCACCGTAGATGCCGACAAACTTGGTGTATTCGTCGATTTCTTTACGCGACAGCTTGGCACCACCGGGCACTCTGAGCGCCGCGACGCGTCCATCTTCGGCTTTAGCGGGGCCAGAGAAAACGTTGAAATTAACCTGTTGCATCAGGTCGTCGACGTCTGTCAGTTCCAGCGGGATACGCAGATCCGGCTTGTCGGAACCAAAGCGATTCATCGCTTCCTGCCACGTCATGCGCGGGAACTCAGGCAGTTCGGCTTTGAGCACTTCCTGGAACAGCTGACGAATCATGGCTTCGGTAATGCCCATGATGTCGTTCTCTTCCACAAACGAGGCTTCGATATCAATCTGAGTAAACTCAGGCTGACGGTCGGCGCGCAGGTCTTCATCGCGGAAACATTTGGCAATTTGGTAGTAGCGGTCAAAGCCTGCCACCATCAGCAGTTGCTTAAACAGCTGCGGCGACTGGGGCAGTGCAAAGAAGCTGCCCGCGTGGGTGCGGCTAGGCACCAGGTAATCGCGTGCGCCTTCTGGCGTGGCGCGGGTGAGTACCGGCGTTTCGATATCCAAAAAGCCCTGGTTTTCAAGATACGCACGCACGTTGTGAGAAATACGCGAGCGCAGGCGCAGCTTCTCGATCATGTCCGGGCGGCGTAGATCGATATAGCGATGCTTTAAACGCACCTCTTCACCGACTTTGCCGTGTTCATCCAGCTGGAAAGGCGGCGTGATAGCAGAGTTCAGCACCTCAACTTCTTTCGCTAACACTTCAATCATGCCTGTTGGCATGTTGGCGTTTTGGGTACCTTCAGGGCGCAGCCGAACACGACCGGTGATACGCAGGACAAACTCACTGCGGGCACGGTCGGCATTAGCGAATGCCTCGGCGGTATCGGGGTCGACCACGAACTGAGCGATACCATCGCGGTCGCGCATATCGAGGAAAATCACCCCACCGTGGTCACGGCGGCGATGAACCCATCCGCATACCGTAACCGTTTGATCCACCAAAGTTTCGTTAAGCTGGCCGCAATAATGGCTGCGCATGTCAAATCCTGTTCTGTTACGTGGCAATGAGTGTATCGCGGGTCGTCCCGACCCTGGCTCCCGCAGCTCTACGCTGTGGCACCGGTATCGTTGGGAGTAGCGCTCTTAGGGGTAGCATTGGTATCGGCGACCAAGTTCTTTTTGCTACCCGTTTTAAAATCGGTTTCGTACCAACCGCCGCCGGCCAAACGGAAACCCGCTGCCGACACTAGCCGTTCTAAACCATCACCTTGGCATGCGGGGCAATCCTTTAAAGGATCGGCGCTGATTTTCTGCAATTTTTCCAGACGATGGCCGCAGGCCTTGCACTCATATTCATAGATGGGCATCTTAATGGCTCCTTAAAAGATCAACCCTTATCAGCTTTTTCTTAATAAGCTTTTATCTAGGCAAGCTGTGTTTTAACAAGCTTTATTCTAAAAAGCTGTGTTCTAAAAGCTACGTTTTTCTAAAAACTATGCTCTAAAAACCCAGCTTCAACAGCAAAGCCGCGAACACAAACACTGCTTTGCTGCCAATATGTGGCCAGAAGGGATAAATTCCAAGGCTGCGGTTGATAACGCGCCGTCATTATACCCTTTTGTGCCCCCTGCCGAGCAAGGTTATGCAGCCTTCGGCAGCTAATGGAGAGAATAAAAATGCCACATGCAGTGATACTCGATGCACAAAGCCTCGGCCCGGACATCAATGTAGATGCCATTCGAGAGTCGGTTACCCACCTTGAGGTGTTTGAGCAGAGCACCACCCAGCAAGCGCTTGAACGCTTAGCTGACGCTGATATTGCGATTGTGAATAAGGTGGTTTTGGATGCAAACACGCTGCAACAGCTACCCAAATTACGTCTGATTTGTGTCTTGGCGACAGGCCTCAATAATATTGATATTGAAGCGGCCAAAGCCCAGAACATTATGGTGAAAAACGTCACCGCTTACGGCACCGCCAGCGTTTCTCAGCACACGCTGATGCTGATGTTGGCATTAGCCAATCGGCTTCCCCTCTATCAGCGCGATGTGGCAGCGGGTAAGTGGCAGCACAGCGCTTTTTTCTGCTTACAAGACCACCCGACGTTACAGCTTGCGGGCAAGCAGTTAGTGATGGTTGGCCAAGGTGAGTTAGGCTCGGAAGTCGCGCGTTTAGCGGAGGCTTTTGGGATGCGCGTTACCTTCGCCGCCCGCCCTGGCAACGAGGCTAACGATAAACGCCCTTCGTTAGACGATTTATTGCCTGACGCTGATATTATCAGCCTGCACTGCCCGCTGAGCGAGGCTACCAAGCATTTGATCAATCGGGAGCGCTTAGCTCGCGCCAAGGCCTCGCTGCTACTGATCAACTGCGCCCGTGGCGGCATTATCGATGAAATGGCCGCCTTGGAGGCACTTCGCAACGGCAAACTGGGTGGATTGGCCGTTGACGTTCTGCCCACAGAACCCCCAAAAGACGGTCACCCTTTGCTAGAGGCACTCAACGAGCCACTCAATTTAATCATCACGCCTCACAATGCCTGGATTACTCCGGAAGCGCGGCAGAACATTGTCAGCCTGACCGCTGACAACATTCGTGCATGGAAAAGCGCCTAGGAATTGCTGACAAGCATTACTTAAGTAAGCTCTTTAGTGAGTGGCACATTAGCGAGCAGTGCTTTAGCGAGCACTTTATTGAGTAGCAAAGTGGCTTGGGGCGCGGCAGTTATCCAGTACGTCGAGTTCGACGTGGGTGACCTGCGCGCCCTCTGAACCCTGCCAAAGCCATTCGCTCAGCAGTTTAACTGCGTCGGAGTGGCCGCACATTAACACCTCAACGCGGCCATCGGGCATGTTTTTGGCATAGCCGGTGACGCTATGTTGAAGGGCCTTTTCTTGAGTTGCTCGGCGATACCAAACACCCTGCACTTTGCCAGTAACCAGTGCACGTACACAGCAATTGCTCATACCCACCTCCTGACTCTTTCGTTGTATCCCTTTAGCGGGAAGTTACACAAACTCGCGTTTGACGATCACCGCACTATTGCGCGGGATTAATGGCCGGCCGCGTCGCAATAATAATGAGCGCGTAAAAGAGGCACCAAACAGCAGAATAAGTGAGCTGTAATAGACCCATAGCAAAATCATTACCACCGAACCAGCAGCACCATACGTTGATGCCGTAGCGGTGTGCGCCAGATAAATCGCGATGACACTGCGGCCTAAAGTAAACAGCACGGCGGTTACGACAGCGCCGATAAACACATCCTGCCAGCGCAGCACGACATCGGGAAGTACCTTGAAGATAGTCGCAAAGAGCAGCGTTACCATGGCGACCGAAATAAGTGATTCAAGTGTGGTGGTGAAAAGGCTGGCAAATGGAAGCAGGTTATCCGCCGCCAACAGCATGCTCCGTATAACGACCCCTAACACTAATGAAACAAGCAATATAAACCCGATTGAAAGCACAACGGTGAGCGAGAGCAGCCGGCTTTTGATAAACCGTAAAGCGCTATTGGACGTTGGCTTGGCAGTCACGCCCCAAATGGTATTAAGCGAAAACTGCATTTGTGCAAACACGGTGGTGGCACCGACCAAGAGTGCTCCAATGCCTAACAGCGTCGGTAATAACCCTGATTCTTCGATTCTTGATTGCGCCACAGCCTGTTCAATAGCCACCGCGGCATCCAACCCAAGCGTACCTTCGAGCTGAGCAACTATTTGGCCATGGGCGGCCTCTTCCCCCAACACAACGCCGATGACCGTGACGGCAATAATGACGGTGGGTGCCAATGAAAAAAGCGTATAAAAAGCCAGTGAACCTGCATAGCTAAAGGCATTTCGTTCAAGCCACAGTGAAATGGCATCCTGAAGTACCTTCCACCAGAAGGTGACCGTGCGTTTAATCATATGTGCTCCCTGTGTCGTCATTAACGGCTTTTTTTCAAAGGTTTATCAATACGCTGCTATTTTGAGCATGATGTTTTAGCATACGGCTCTAGCATACCTAACCACAGCGATGAGCGCAGTTTTCTGGTACGTTGCACGTCACCTCGGCAACCACTCATAATGGCTAGCAGAGGCTGCCAAACTAAAATCTTCAAGCCAAGTTCACCAAACGACAAAGGAAGCCTGGATGGCCACCGATATTTCACGTTCTGCGACCACCTGCGACTTCGACTGTTTGGTATTTATTGGTCGTTTCCAGCCGCCGCACTTGGGGCATTTGGCCATCATTCGTGAAGCGCTTAAACGCGCCCGCCAAGTGATCGTCTTAGTGGGTTCGGCATGGCAAGCCCGTTCACTGCGTAATCCTTGGAAATTTGAAGAGCGTCAAGCCATGCTTCGCGCAGGGTTTAGCGACGCTGATAATCAGCGCTTAGAAATCTCCCCGCTGCTGGATGCGCTTTACAACGACGATGTCTGGGTGCGAGATGTGCAGCGTAAAGTGCGCGATTTAGCCGTGCCGGCCAATGCTCGCCTGCCACGTATTGGCCTGATCGGCGCGAGCCGCGGACAGTCCAGCTACTATCTTTCGCTCTTTCCCCAGTGGGAGTCGGTGAGTGTACCGCCGGTAGAGGGGATCTCTGCTAGCCAAATTCGTGAACGGTTATTCCGCTCGTCGGGTGCCGCTAGTGATTACTTGAGTACCGGGGCTTATCACGATTTACCACCCGGCGTTGTAGAAAGCGTTAAGCATTTTTGTAATGTGAGTGCTTATCAGCAGCTGCTTGAAGAACAGCAATTGTTGGATCAATACCGCCAGGCATGGGCCCAAGCGCCCTACCCGCCTATTTTTGTAACGGTGAGTGCTGTGGTGGTTCAATCAGGCCACGTGTTGCTGGTGCGGCGTACAGCTGCTCCGGGTAAAGGGTTATATGCGTTGCCGGGAGGATTTATTAATCCTCATGAACGCTTGCTCGATGCCTGCTTGCGCGAGCTGCGGGAACGCTTGCGCCTGAAGGTTCCTGAGCCGGTGCTAAAAGGGTCGCTGCGCGGCCAGCGCCTGTTTGATGAACCTCACCGCAGTTGGCGTGGGCGCACCTTAGCAGAGGCCTTTTACTTTGCACTGCGCCCTGACCAGCAGCTACCCAGCTTAAAACCCGTTAAAGGCGGCGATCATGCACGATGGGTGGCGCTTGCTGACCTGGAACCTGACAGCCTGTTTGAGGATCACTTTTTTATTATCCAAAATTTTCTGGGGCTTCCCGCGGATTTTGGCAAAAAATAAACTGCCGTCAGCCATTTTTCTATATGAATGCTCCAGCTTATAACGCTTAGGCTTGCAGAAAATCCCGCGGTAGCTTCATCATCTGCCGCCATAAACGTTCAACCCCTGGCTTATGCACCATCGAACAGCGGTATAGGCGGATCTCTAAGGGAATATCCCAGCTTTGATCACCGGCTCTCACCAACCGGCCGCTTTTTAACTCCTCGCGAATACAAAAATCAGGAATCCACGCCACCCCAACCCCTTGCAGTACCATGCCCTTAAGGCCTTCGGCCATCGCTGTTTCGTATACCGTGCGCAGCTTCATACGCAAAGGGTCATTTTTTAGCAGCATGCGCACGCTACGGCCTAAAAAAGCCCCTTGGGTGTACGAAAGGTAGGGAATTGAGCTGTCATCCTGCAGCGAGAACAGCGGATTACCCTGCTCATCGGGTAGCGAAACAGGCAGCATATTGACTTTGCCAATAGAAAAAGAGGGAAACACTTCTGCGTCTAACTGCATGGTGGCAAACGGGTCATAGTACGCCAGCATTAAGTCGCAGTTGCCCTCTCTAAGCACATGGATAGCCTCGCCCACGTTCATGGCAACCAATCGAGTGGGCAGCTCACCGAGCCCTTTCTGTAGGCGGGAAATCCAGGGGGGATAAAAGCTCAGCGCCAGGGAGTGTGCCGCCACGATATCCAGCGCCTCGTTGGCAATGGATAGGCCACGTAAATGGCTTAGCGATTCATTTAACTGCTCAACTAGATTACGTGCGGTTATCAAAAACAGCTGCCCTTCCTGCGTCAGTCCAACCGGTGTGGTCGAGCGGTCCACAAGGGTGACATCAACCGCTTGTTCCAGAGCGCGTATACGGCGGCTAAAGGCCGGTTGTGTGACGTGCCGCTGGCGCGCTGATGCCGAAAAGCTACGCGTGTTGGCGAGTGCCACAAAATCTTCTAACCATTTTGTTTCAAGATTCACCCATGACTCCTTGTGCTACACATCGTCCACGTTTCCCTTGGTTTTATGACCGTTGGATACTGTGTACATGGCCTTAACTTAATTGTTGAACATTGACTATCGAATTGAACATTGGCTACTGAACAGGTGCCATTAAATACGCAGCACGAGAGACTACTTTCATCCACATTGGGCGCTGATTGATTTCGTCGATTGTGACACGACGGCACTGCGTAAAATCTTCTTCCAGCATCGTGTGTACGTGGGTAGCAAAATCATGGCTAGGAATAAACGCGGTAATTTCAAAGTTTAACCGAAATGAGCGGTTATCCAGATTAACGGTGCCTACCGTTGCTGTTTCATTGTCTACCAGCATGACTTTTTGGTGTAGAAAACCAGGAAGATAACGGTATATTTTAACACCTGCTCTTAACATATCGGGTAGAAATGAGAAGGCGGATAAAAAAACCAGCAGGTGGTCTGGCCGTTCGGGAATCATTACTCGCACATCAACGCCGCGCATAGCCGCTAATCGCAGCGCATCTTGAACCCCTTGGTCGGGCACAAAATAAGGGCTAGTGACCCACAGCCGCTGCTTGGCACTATGAATAACCTGCTGCACTAACAGGCTAGCGGTGTCTTGGCGGTCAGCAGGCCCCGATGGCACGATAACAACGTGATGGTCGCTTAGCGAACAGATATCTGCTGTCCAATTCAGGCTAATCACTTCATCGGTGGCCCAGTGCCAGTCTTCCCAAAACGCCTCCTGCAAACCCAGCACACTGGGGCCTTCAAGCTTTAAGTGGGTGTCCCGCCATGCGCCATGCTTTGGGTCCTCACCTAAGTACTCTACTCCCACATTAAAACCGCCCACCCACCCTTCTTTGCCATCTACCACGGTTACTTTGCGGTGATTGCGGAAGTTGAGCTGAAAACGGTGCTTAAAGCCTCGTGAAGAGCGAAAAGCACTTACCGCCACCCCTTCATTGATTAAATCATTCAGATAGCCATCATTTAATTTACGGCTGCCCACTTCGTCATAGAGAAAGTAGACCCGGACTCCCCGTTTCGCTGCACGCTGCAAATGGCCGAGCAAGCGCTGCCCAAGTGCGTCATTACGCACGATAAAAAACTGTATTAAGACATACTGCTCAGCGCGGTCAATTCCGTCAAAAAGGCTGTCGAATGTTGTTGGCCCATCCACTAACAGCGTTGCGCGATTGCCACGGGTTAACGGCATCATGGCAAGCTGTTCAACTGCCTGAATATCCGCACTGTTTGAGGGCGCGACATAGGGCAGTACATTTGAGCGGTAGCGCACTAGAACACGACGCAGCACGGTATCCCGTTGCCCGCGGGCAGATACGTAACCGTAAAAGCGTGGCCGTCCAAAAAACCAGTACGCGGGAAGCGCGACATAGGGAAAGGTAAGCAGCGATATAATCCACGCGATTGCCCCCTGGGAAGTGCGGCTAGACATCAATGCCATAATCGCTGACACAATGCCGAGCAGGTGTACCAATGCAATGCTGGTCCCTAGCAACCAGGAGGTCATAGCCACATCCTCATAAACTGCAAAGGCCCCGCCAACGGCGAGGCCCTGTTTTTAACATCTAGTTTTAAACATCCAGCTTTTAAAACCAAGCCTTTAAAACCTAGACAATTTCATCGCTCTTATTACGCCGACTGAGCAATGATTTCTTTCCATTTAGCGGGCCCGGTTTGATGCACGGATGTACCTTGGCTATCAACGGCAACGGTGACCGGCATATCTTCCACTTCAAATTCGTAGATCGCCTCCATGCCAAGATCCTCAAACCCTACCACGCGTGATTTCTTAATCGCTTGTGCGACAAGGTAGGCAGCGCCACCAACGGCCATTAAGTAAACCGCTTCATTATCACGAATGGCATCGATGGCCAGTTGCCCACGTTCTGCTTTACCCACCATGCCTAACAGGCCTGTTTCTTCCAGCATAGTACGGGTAAATTTATCCATCCGCGTGGCGGTGGTTGGGCCTGCAGGGCCGACAACTTCACTGTTAATTGGATCAACCGGGCCAACGTAATAGATAAACCGCCCTTTCATATCCACCGGCAGCGGCTCGCCGTTGGCTAGCATATCGACCATGCGCTTGTGAGCCGCATCGCGACCGGTCAACAGTTTGCCGTTGAGCAATAGTGTGTCACCCGGCTGCCAGGTTTTGACTTCAGCAGGCGTGACCGTATCAAGATTAACGCGTTTTACGTTAGCGCCGGCTTCGCGGGTAATTTCCGGCCAATCTTCAAGCTTAGGTGCTTCAAGCGCCGCGGGGCCAGAGCCATCCAGCGTAAAGTGGGTATGACGCGTTGCTGCGCAGTTGGGAATAATTGCGACGGGTTTGTTGGCCGCATGGGTCGGGTAGTCTTTGACTTTGATATCCAGCACGGTCGTTAAACCGCCAAGCCCCTGCGCGCCTATGCCGCTCTTGTTGATCTTGTCAAACAGCTCCAAACGCAGCTCTTCAGCGCGATTGCTGGGGCCGCGGGCTTGGAGTTCCTGAATATCGATCGGATCAAGCAGCGCTTCTTTAGCGATCTGCATGGCTTTTTCAGCGGTCCCGCCGATACCGATACCCAACATGCCTGGCGGGCACCAACCAGCGCCCATTTTCGGCAATTGCTCCATTACCCAATCCACTACGCTGTCGGACGGGTTGAGCATGGCAAACTTGGATTTTGCTTCGCTGCCCCCACCCTTCGCGGCGACGTGGATATCCACGCGGTCACCGGGCACGATTTTGTGGTGAATAATCGCTGGCGTGTTGTCTTTCGTGTTAGCACGCTTGCCGTCTGGGTCTGCTAGTACAGATGCCCGCAAAATGTTGTCTGGCAGCAGGTAGGCACGACGCACACCTTCGTTAATCATGTCGTCTAGGCTCATATCCGCGTCCCAGGTAACGTTCATCCCCACGTGAACAAACACGGTGACGATGCCGGTATCCTGGCAAATCGGACGATGCCCAGTGGCGCACATGCGAGAGTTAATCAAAATTTGTGCAATAGCATCTTTTGCGGCAGGGTTCTCTTCGCGCTCGTAAGCGGCAGCCATCGCATCAATAAAATCTTTGGGATGGTAGTAAGAGATGTACTGGAGGGCATCGGCAACGCTTTGAATAACGTCGTCCTGGCGGATCACGGTCATGGACTAACAGCTCCTAGGTTATCGTCTAGTCAGCGGCTTTCTTACGCATCTGCGAAAGTGCCGTCTTAGCGTGGAATAAGTATACCGTATTGTTACTTATGCGGCATTATGCGGCAGCACTCCTCGGTAGTGGCGCTTTCGTCTATCGCTAATGCTGAGTTGATGTTTAAAATCCACAAGATAACGGTATAACTTAGCACCGTATAAGTTAGCTATGCTGGCTGGCAGCGAGGGCATAAATAAAGCCTTCGCGACCCAACCATTGTGCGCTCAATAACCGCCCCACAGCGGTGGCACTCAAGGCCAGCACGCTCGAATACCGCAAAGCGCCACTGCCTGCGCGGTTCGCCCGCGTTAATCGCTTGATCAATCCAGGCTTGTGTATTGGTTACCCCGGCCTTTAGATAAGCCTGGTGGGTTACAGACACAATTTTCTCTGAGAGCAGCGCAATCTGGGAATCGGTTAAATCAATGGGGCGCAGCTGGGGGTGCAAATGGGTAAAAAAGAGTATTTCAGAGCGTAAGTAGTTGCCCAGCCCCGCCACTAAGCCTTGATCAAGTAGCAAAGCGCCTAATCGCCGCTTCTGAAACTGCTTTAACCGCAAGCGCTGCTGCACTTGCTCAGCCGTGGTGTCTTGGCTTAGCAAATCCGGGCCCAAGCGAGATAAAAACGGGTGCTCAACAAGGTTCTCTTCGTGCCAGAGGGAAATATCGGAGGCGCTGTAGAGGCTCGCACACCGCCCTTGTGCGCTTAATCGAACGCGCAGCGAGCGCTTGGTGTTAGGCGGTTTATCCTCGCTATGCAGCTTCCAAACTCCGTAGAGCTGATTGTGAGAATAAAGCACCCGCTGATCGGCGAACCGAATCAGCATCGCCTTGCCCCAGGTATCTATACGTGAGACGTGAATGCCGATCAGTGACGAGGCGTGAACGGCAAGCTCAGGAAAGGCGAACCAGGCATCGTCAATCACCCGCCCGCCTATCTGCTTTTCAATACGGTCCGCTGCGCGGCGAATTTCTGGGCCTTCGGGCATCCTGTTAACCCAGCGCCAGCTGTTTTTCTTTCATTTGATGAAGCTGGTCGCGAAGGCGCGCAGCCTCTTCAAACTCCAGATTTTGCGCTGCTTCAAACATGGCATCTTCAAGCTTGCTGATGGCACCCAGTAAGTCATGTTTGCTCATGCTAGCCAGATCATACTCAGCCGCGCTTTCCGCTACTTTGCGCTCGTTGCCACGGCGGCGGCTGCTCTTCTTGCCTGGTGCCTGGGCGGCTTCAAGAATATCAGCAACCGAACGCGTGACGGTTGTCGGTGTAATACCATGCTTTTCGTTATGCTCGGTTTGCTTGGCGCGGCGACGCTCAGTTTCATCGATTGCTTTTCGCATCGAGTCGGTAATGCGGTCACCGTAAAGAATCGCTTTACCATGCGCATTACGCGCCGCACGCCCAATGGTCTGAATTAACGAGCGCTCAGAGCGCAAGAAGCCTTCTTTATCCGCATCAAGAATCGCCACCAGCGAGACTTCAGGAATATCCAAACCCTCACGAAGCAAGTTGATACCCACCAGCACATCAAACTTGCCCAGGCGCAAATCGCGAATAATCTCGACCCGCTCGACGGTGTCAATATCCGAATGCAGGTAGCGCACGCGAATACCGTGTTCATCAAAGTAGTCGGTGAGATCCTCGGCCATGCGTTTAGTCAGCGTGGTCACCAGCACCCGTTCCCCGACGGCCGTGCGCAGGCCAATTTCCGAGAGGAGATCATCGACCTGGGTGCTGGCAGGGCGCACTTCAATTTCAGGGTCAAGCAGCCCCGTGGGTCGCACCACTTGCTCAACGGTTTGGCTGGCGTGTTCATCTTCATAGCGGCCTGGGGTGGCGGAAACAAAGATGGTTTGTGGAGAGATGGCCTCCCATTCTTCAAACTTCATCGGGCGGTTATCCAGCGCCGAAGGCAGCCGGAAACCATACTCGACCAGCGTTTCTTTGCGTGAACGGTCGCCTTTGTACATGCCGCCTACCTGGGGCACGCTGACGTGAGATTCGTCGATAAACAGCAGTGCGTCATCAGGCAGGTAGTCAAAGAACGTTGGCGGGGGCTCGCCAGGGGCACGCCCCGAGAGGTAGCGCGAGTAGTTTTCAATGCCGTTGCAGTAGCCCAACTCCAGCATCATTTCGATATCATAAAGTGTGCGCTGCTCAAGGCGCTGCGCTTCTACCAGCCGTTCATGCTTGCGCATCCACTCCAGGCGCTCTTTCAGCTCGCCCTTAATTGCGTCGATGGCGCCTAAGATAGTCTCCCGTGGTGTCACATAGTGGGATTTAGGATAGATCGTCATGCGCGGCACTTCGCCGTGAACGGCACCGGTCAGCGGGTCAAACAGGCGAATGGTATCGATCTCGCTATCAAACAGCTCGACGCGCACCGCCTCTTCATCAGAGTCAGCGGGGAAAATATCGATTACATCGCCACGTACCCGGTAGGTACCGCGGCGGAAATCCATATCATTACGGGTATATTGCAGCTCCGCCAAGCGGCGTAGAAAAGCGCGCTGGTCAATCAGTTCACCGCGGGAAAAATGCAGGCGCATCTTCAGATATTGATCCGGGTCGCCCAGACCGTAAATGGCCGAGACTGACACCACGATCAGCGCATCACGACGCTCAAGCAGCGCTTTCGTTGCCGAGAGGCGCATCTGCTCAATGTGGTCGTTGATTGAGGCGTCTTTCTCGATAAACGTATCGGACGAAGGCACATAGGCTTCCGGCTGATAGTAGTCGTAGTAGGAGACAAAATACTCTACCGCGTTATCAGGAAAAAACGCCTTAAACTCACCATAAAGCTGAGCAGCGAGGGTCTTGTTTGGTGCCATCACAATGGTTGGGCGCTGCTGCTGCTCCACCACATTGGCCATGGTGAAGGTTTTCCCTGAGCCGGTGACGCCGAGCAGCGTTTGATGGGCAAGCCCTGATTCCAGGCCACTAATCAGCCCTTTAATGGCAGCCGGCTGGTCGCCAGCAGGCTGAAATTTTGACTGCAATCGAAAGGCTTTGCTCATCGTCGCTCCTAAACAAGGAAAATCTATATAAATAGAAACTAAACTAAACGCGTAGCGATATCGACCGTGGCCTGCGTCATCAATCGCTGAATAGGGCAGCGATGGCTGATGTCTTCAAGCCGGGCGCGCTGCTCTGGGTCATCAATACCGTGCAACTCTAAAGCAACATCCAGCTTATAAATGCCCTTTTTTTCCTGGCTATCATCACGCTGCACAGTGACGGTGATACCTTCAAGCGGCCACTCCTTACGCTTGGCGTACATTTGCACGGTAATTGCTTTGCAGGTGCCTAGCGCGATATCAAAATAGTCATGGGGGTCAGGGGCACTGCCATCACCACCAAATTCCCGCGGTACATCGGCATACAGGTCTTCCAAACCTTCGACCTCAACCCGCTGCCTAAAAACATGATTGCGTTCACTGATAATGGTAATAGGTGTATGCATTAGGATACCTTTATGCCTAGCTTGAGTTTCTCGATGGCATTGATCAACGTTTCACGCTTCGCTCTGCCCTCTACATCAGCGCCATGCCGGCCTACTTCAGCGCTATCAACGCCGTCCAGCATCATCAGCACTGTGGTGATTTTATTGACTTGATCAACCGTTTTGACCCCCTGAAAGGTTAATGATTGCTGTGCCATGCCGTTTCCCTGTTTGTTGACCTATGCAAAACTGATACAAGGCAAAGAGTCTAGCACGCTAATGGTGCCTTGCAATCAGCACCTTCTGCCCACACCTAAGGGTTAGGCGTTTTTAACACGCCGCCTATTCACACTTGCATCAGGAGTCTTTATGGCGCCCGCCACCACACTCAATGCCTCGTTTGGCAGCGTCCGCCTTACCCACTTAGCCGCTTTGGATGTGAAAGGTGCAGATGCAGAAAAGTTCTTGCAGGGGCAGACCAGTGCCCAAGTCAGTTTAGCCAATGGCAATTTCGCGCCATTAACGTGTTTTTGTACACCGAAGGGGCGAATGCTGGCCAACGCTCAGCTGTTGCGCCTAAACGATGAACATTTTCGCCTGCTGCTCAGCGCTACGTTGCTGGATGATTTAGCCAGCCATCTTAAAAAGTTCGCCGCTTTTTACCGCGCTGAACTAATCCCCCAGCCCGACCTTACATTGATTGGTGCTAGAGATGAGGCCCAATCGCTGGCCGATCAGCTTGCCCTGCAACTTCCTGAGCAAGTGGGCACTCACACCAACCAAGTGGGCATTCACAACAACAGTGCTCAAGCCTTCGCCTTGCGCTGCCACGGTGAGACACCGCGTTGGCTATTGTGTTTCGATAACACTAGCCAGTCTGGCACTGGCTCTGCGATTGAGGATGATGAAACGAGCCGCAATGCTTGGCAGCTTGAGGATATCCGCAGCGGGTTGGCGTGGCTAACCGATGCCCAGCAAGATCATTTCCTACCGCAAATGCTTAACTGGGAAGCGCTGGGTGGCATTAGCTTTAAAAAAGGCTGTTATACCGGCCAGGAAGTAGTTGCCCGAGCGCACTTTCGCGGCCAGGTAAAAAAGCGCTTGATGCGTCTTAGCTTAGAGACGGCATCTTTGCCAGAAGTGGGTGCCAGCGTGGTTAATGGTGACGAGAAATCGGTGGGCGAGGTGGTGGTCAGCGCTTTTAACGAGCAAGGCGGCGTCGAATTACTGGCGGTAATGAGCACAAAAATAGCGGAAGAGGCAACGCCACTCTATGTGGCGGGAGCGCCAGCTACCCTTCTTACATTACCTTATGCAATTGAGCGCGTGGATCCTGAACAGCTCGCCATCAGCATTAACGCCTAGAGCTAGTATTAAGACCTAGCGTTGTTAGGCTTAAGGCAAGCCAAATAGCGTTGAAGCGGTAGCACTGCTCTGGGACGCAACCTGCTCTGCTGTTTGACCGCGCAGGGTGGCCACAACGTTACATACTTCTGCTACTCGGCAAGGCTCATTACGCATGCCCTGATAACCGCTTAGCGGCATATCGGGGCTGTCAGTTTCCAGTACAAAGGCATCATCAGGTAGCGCCTTGATCGTTCGCCGCAACCGGTTAGCGCGCTCATAGGTCACTGCCCCGCCTACCCCCAGCTTGAACCCCAGACCAAGAAACGCCACCGCTTGCTCAATTGAGCCTGAAAAGGCGTGAATAAGGCCTGCTTTTGGCAGCGCTAGCTGGCGAAGGCGTTTGACGACCTTATCGTTGGCTTTTACACAGTGCACCACCACCGGCAGCGAATGCTGTTTAGCAAGCTGCAACTGGGCATCAAAATAGCGCCACTGCGCTTCAAGGGTATCGGTAAAGCGGCCATCAATACCGCATTCGCCTACTGCTACGACGTCAGGATGTTCAGCGAGCAACTGATCAAGCGCGTCAATATCCGACGCTTGATGCTCATCGACAAAGTACGGGTGTAGGCCAAGGCATACCGATGTATCCGCCCGCGCGCCAAGCGCCAGCACCTGCTGCCAGCGGGCGCGCGTTGTCCCCGGTACAATAAAGCGCCTGACACCCACTGCCTTCGCGGCCTCAAATACCTCAGTTCGATCACGATCGAACTGGGCAAAATCGAGATGGCAGTGGGCGTCAATTAGCATCAAAAGGCTTAGTGTTCGCGGGTAGGCTGGAAGCGAATATCCGGCCAGCGCTCCTGGGTCATCTGCAGATTCACCCGGGTAGGCGCGATATAGGTAAGATAACCGCCGCCATCAATCGCCAGGTTAGTGCTGGCTTTACGCTTAAACTCTTCCAGCTTTTTAGCATCTTCGCAGTAGACCCAGCGAGCGGTCTGCACATTGACGCCTTCATACAAGCAGTCGACCTTGTACTCTTCTTTAAGGCGGTGGGCGACCACATCAAACTGCAGGGTACCTACGGCACCGAGAATCAGGTCATTATTATCCATGGGCATAAAGACCTGGGTAGCGCCCTCTTCGGAAAGCTGCTGCAAGCCTTTTTGCAATGCTTTCATCTTTAACGGGTCTTTTAGCCGCACGCGTTTAAACAGCTCGGGGGCAAAGTGCGGTATGCCGGTAAAGCGCATGTCCTCACCCACGGTAAAGGTATCGCCAATCTGAATCGTACCGTGGTTGTGAAGGCCGATAATATCGCCAGGCCAGGCCTCTTCCACTTGAGAGCGGTCGGAGGCCATAAAGGTCAATGCATCGGCAATTTTGACGTCTTTACCAATACGCACATGGCGCATTTTCATGTTCTTTTCGTACTTGCCTGAACAAACCCGCAAAAAGGCGATGCGATCGCGGTGATTGGGGTCCATATTGGCCTGAATTTTAAACACGAAGCCCGTAAAGCGATCATCGTCGGCAGTGACAACCCGGGTATTGGTTTCATGAGACTGGGGTGGCGGCGCGTATTCAACAAAGCCATCCATCATCTCGCGAACCCCAAAGTTACCCATGGCAGTACCGAAATAGACGGGCGAAAGCTCACCGCGGCGATAAGCATCCAGATCAAACTCATGGGAAGCCCCACGCACCAACTCCACTTCCATGCGTAGCTCTTCGGCCTGATCTTCACCTAAAACGGCATCTACTTCGGGGCTATGCAAACCTTCAATGCGCTTATCATCGGGGATTCGGCTACCCTGCCCCTGGGTGTAAAGGTGAATCACATCGTTATAAAGATGGTAGACGCCTTTAAAGTGGCGCCCCATGCCAATCGGCCAAGTCATTGGCGCGCATTGGATATTCAGTACCGTTTCGACTTCGTCCATCACCTCAATCGGGTCACGGATATCGCGGTCCATTTTATTGATAAAGGTGAGAATCGGCGTTGTGCGCAGCCGGCACACTTCCATCAACTTAATGGTGCGATCCTCAACGCCTTTGGCACCGTCGATCACCATCAAGGCAGAGTCAACCGCGGTGAGCGTGCGGTAGGTATCTTCAGAGAAGTCTTCGTGACCGGGCGTATCCAGCAGGTTGACAATGCGCCCACCGTAGGGGAACTGCATGACCGAGGTCGTGACCGAGATACCCCGCTCCTGCTCCATTTTCATCCAGTCAGAGGTAGCATGGCGATCATTACGCTTACTTTTCACTGAACCGGCTAGCTGGATCGCGTTTCCGAACAGCAGCATTTTTTCAGTGATGGTGGTTTTACCGGCATCAGGATGCGAAATGATAGCAAAGGTGCGTCTTAGCTCGGCTTCACGGGCTAGTTGAGTGTCTTTCATTATGCCTCTTCGAATATGTGTACTCAGCGCCGTTAACTGTTTTTAATTAACTGGCCACCGCGCAATGAGCATTTTCCAATGCGGCAATTGTAACGCCTGGAGGCAGTTGTTGTCGCGGGTGGCTTCACGCTACCTGATTCCGAAGAAAGGCCAAAAAAAACGCTGACCAGGTCAGCGTTTTTTCACAGTTGGCGGCAACTAATGGTACCGTCAAAGACATCAGACGTAGGTATTCACCTGCGTGCCTACATTGCCTTCTTTAGCGAGATCTGGCTGAGCACCCGTATCTGCAGACGCCATGATTTCGGTCACTTGATCAGCCTGCGCATCCAAAGCTTCCGTAAACACCTGCATTTGGGCTTGTTCGGCTGTCTGTGCCTGGTTCATGTACAGCGACGCGCTTACTGCACTGCTAATGCCTACATCCATATTTCACCTCATGGTAAGCAAATGTACTTACAAGCTAGCAAAGCATTAGGACACACGCAAAAAATTATTCCTGTTGCTAATTAATGCGGCTAATTAATGAGCGCAGCCGCATTGATGACTAGAATCTATCCAACTAGAACCTGTCAGCGCGAAACGGTGCCATATCAATAGCTGTCGGCTGCCCTTCCATCATATCCGCCAGTAACTGCCCGGTAGCAGGGCCTAATGTGAACCCTTGATGCCCGTGCCCAAAGGCAAGCCATAACCCAGGGTGACGCGGCGCGGGGCCAATAATCGGCTTCATATCGGGCAAGCAAGGGCGCGCACCCTTCCAGGCGGCCTCATCCTTGCGCTCCCCTAGCGGGAACACGCTGCGTGCTACCTTTTCTGCAGCCCCTAACTGGTTAACATCAGCGGGGGCATCCAAACTATCTAACTCTGCCCCGGTGGTCAAACGGACCCCTGCGTTCATCGGCGCCAGCAAATAGCCAACCTCTGCATCCATCAGCCAATAATTCAGTTTCGCGGGTGCTTGAGAAGCGTAGTGCATGTGATAGCCGCGCTTTACAAAGGTAGGGAAGTGATAGCCCAGCTCTTTTAGCCAACTGCCCGCCCAAGGGCCGAGCGCCACAACCACTTCGTCTGCTTCTAGCGTTTCAGAGGCAGTATTCACCTGCCAACGATCCCCCACCTGCTGAACAGAGCGAATATCCGCCTGTAAAATACGCCCGCCATCATTACTAAACGCTTGAGCATAAGCCGCCACCAGCGCACCCGGATCAGCAACGGTCCAGGGGTCAAGCCAATGAATCGCACCGATAATGGCGTCGCTCAAGGAAGGCTCTTTTTCCACAAGCGCCGCCCTATCCAACTGCTCAAACTGCACGCCATAAAGACGCCGCGCCTCTTCGGCCTCTTTTATCCGCGCCGCCAATTTTTCAGGGGTGCGGTAAAGCTCCAGCCACCCCTGGCGGCGCACTAAATGCTCAGCGCCTGCAGCATCAATCATCGGGCCATGGGTTTTTAGCGAAAGCTGAATCAGTGAAGCGTATTCCGGCACAATTTTTTGGTAAGCCTTCGGCGCTGAGTTCATCCAATAGCGCAGCAAAGGGGATGCCGCATTCACCATGCCCACGGGGCGGTAACGTATATCGACTCTGCGGTTAGGCAACACACTCAATAGCGTTTTGAGATCACGCGGAAAAGGGTAAGGCCTGACGGCTTCTCGTTGAATAATGCCCGCATTGCCAAACGATGTTTCTCGACCAGGCTGCAGGCGATCTACCAATGTGACGTCATGACCACGCTGCCGTAGATGCCAAGCAATGCTGACACCCACCATGCCTGCTCCTAAAACTACTGTTTGACGCGCCATTGTGATGCACTCCCCATTGCCTGATCAGAACCACTAGCCATGAATAATAACTATTTGAAAAGTATCACTAAAAAAGACGCTTTTATAGAGTAGAAATCGCTATTTTTATGCTAAAAAACAGTTATAAAAACCGTCAAAATAACTAAAAGCGACGACTTCACTACCATTCGGGGAATCGACGATTGCGGACTATAAGCACTGCTGCTATATGGCTCGGCAATTTTTTCTGCAGATTTATTTCTACGGGCAGGCACACTGAAGCCATCCCACGTTAGCGCAGGTGCAGCGAAAAAGGCAGGCGCGAGAAGTGAGACCACAAAAACAAAAAAAGCCCATCAAGGGCATCGGATTTTTACTAAATAAACGCAAGGAAATTAAAGTACAGGAAGGAAATACAAAGGAGGATAAATCAAGATAATGGGGTGGATGATGGGACTTGAACCCACGACCACCGGAGTCACAATCCGGGGCTCTACCACTGAGCTACACCCACCACAACCTAAAACTGGGAACGCACTTATTGTCACTGGGGTGGATGATGGGATTTGAACCCACGACCACCGGAGTCACAATCCGGGGCTCTACCCCTGAGCTACACCCACCATAGACAATATTGCGAAAGACAGTAATACGAAGAGACGATCAATACTTGATTAGGGGAATAATTCTGACAGGTTAGCACCACGCAATTAGATGGCACGCCCAGCAGGAATCGAACCCGCAACCTACGGCTTAGAAGGCCGTTGCTCTATCCGGTTGAGCTATGGGCGCACAAAAAGTATTCAAGGAATACGAATACTGATGAGCACTAGACCACAACCAAAGCTTGGAAAAGCAAACTGCTACCCTTCGCGTTAAGTGTGGTCGGGATGGAGGGATTCGAACCCCCGACATCCTGCTCCCAAAGCAGGCGCGCTACCAGACTGCGCTACATCCCGATTTCTTCACCCTAGACGCTACCGCTTTGCCGTCTCAAGCGAGGCATATATTACTACTTTTCATTTTAAAGTCAACCATAAAAGTGATTGTTAGTTTAGGCGCTTTGCCTGGATGCCCTGGCGTGCGAAAATTAACGCCTTCAAATGAGCGCCAGTCAGGTTGCGCTCTGATGCCTAGCCATTTCAATGTCTACAGGGATTTCACTACATGACCGCCCAACTAATCGATGGCAAAGCCATCGCTGCTACTGTCCGTCAACAGGTTGCCGTAAAAGTCGCTGCGCGCCGACAAGCTGGCGCAAGAGCACCGGGGCTGGCGGTGGTTGTGGTCGGGGACGATCCCGCCTCTCAAGTTTATGTCAATAATAAGCATCGCGCCTGCGAGCAAGCCGGCATTATTTCATTGCTACATGCGCTGCCTTCCGATACGTCACAGCATGATTTAGAAGCCCTAGTTGACCAACTCAATAACGACCCAACGGTTGACGGTATCCTGGTACAGCTGCCGCTACCCAAACATCTCAATGCCGGGCCTATTTTAGAGCGTATCCGCCCTGACAAAGATGTCGATGGCTTTCACCCCTATAACTTAGGGCGTTTAGCCCAACGGCTGCCTGCGCTACGCCCCTGCACACCGAAAGGCATCATGACCCTACTGGCTCAAAGCGATATTGCCATACGCGGGCTGGACGCCACCGTAGTGGGTGCCTCTAACATCGTTGGCCGCCCTATGGCCCTGGAGCTTATGCTGGCGGGCTGTACCACCACAGTATGCCACCGCTTTACCCGCAACCTCGAAGAACACGTCCGCCGCGCGGATATTCTCGTCGCAGCTGTCGGCAAGCCGGGGCTCATTAAAGGGGAGTGGATTAAACCCGGGGCTGTCGTGATTGATGTTGGCATCAACCGCCAAGAAGATGGCAGCTTAATCGGTGATATCGATTTTACTGCCGCCGCTGAACGCGCCAGCTTTATTACGCCGGTTCCTGGCGGCGTCGGCCCCATGACTGTTGCGACACTGCTGGAAAACACTTTAGAAGCTGCCGAACAACACGACCTAGCCGAACAGGCGCAGGCTTGAGTTAGCGCCTAGTTTTAGCACTCTCTTGTTAACCTTCCCTTATTAACCCCTTCTTCTCAAGGAGCATGGCGCAGTGAAGCGTATTGGTATTATTGGCGCGATGGCGCAGGAAGTGAGTACGCTGGTTAGCCAGCTAGAAAGCGCCCAGCGCTATGAGCACGCAGGCTTTGTATTTCATACCGGTACACGCTATGGCCTAGAGCTCATCGTACTGCAATCGGGCATCGGCAAGGTCAACGCCGCGGTGGGAACCGCTATTTTATTAGAGCGCCATCAACCCGACGCCATTATCAACACCGGTTCTGCCGGCGGGTTCGCCGCTGATTTGAGCATTGGTGATGTAATCATCTCAGATGAAGTGCGCCATCACGACGTAGACGCGGTGGTATTTGGCTATGAAATCGGCCAGGTGCCGGGCATGCCTGCCGCTTACCAAGCGGATATACAGCTACGCGAGATCGCACGTAACGCTATTACCTCGTTAGGTGAAGTCCAGGTGCGTGAAGGGCTGATTGCCACCGGTGACGCCTTCATGGCTGACCCTGCCCGGGTTGATGCTACCCGCGCACAGTTCCCCACCATGCTGGCGGTAGAAATGGAAGGCGCTGCTATTGCTCAGACATGTCATCTCTACCAGTGCCCTTTCGTGGTTATCCGTGCGCTTTCTGATATACCGGGCAGTGGCGACAACCACCTCTCATTTGATGAGTTTCTGGAAGTCGCCGCCGACCACTCTTCACGCATGGTCGACCAGATGCTCAAGCAGCTTGGCAACACCTAAACGTCTAACCTAACGGCCATTAGTTGAGCGCTCGTTGCCGTCGACCCCTTAGCCGACGGCAACGATCACGCTAATCACGCTCTCTACGATCTACAACCTATAGTCTATAGCCTACGATTTACGATTTGACCGCCCAGCTCAGCGTCTCTCCAGCCAGCAGCGGAATAATCTGTTCGCCCTGGGCGTAGGGATAGCTCTCCGGCAGCTGCCATTCTCTTCGTTCTAGCGTAATGGTGTCTGCGTTAGGCGCCAGCCCATAAAAACGCGGACCATTTAGGCTGGCAAACGCTTCTAGTTTATCCAAGGCGTTCATTTCATCGAAAGCGGTGGCATATAGCTCAATGGCTGCAGGGGCGGTATAGGCACCCGCACAGCCACAGTTTGATTCTTTCGCCCCCTGAGCGTGTGGCGCGCTATCGGTACCTAAAAAGAACTTATGGCTACCGCTAGTGGCTGCTTTTAACAGCGCTTGGCGATGCTGCTCGCGCTTGAGAATCGGCAGGCAGTAGTAGTGTGGGCGAATACCGCCCACCAGCATCTTATTGCGGTTAAACAGCAGGTGGTGAGCAGTAATGGTCGCCGCCACATTATCGGGTGCCTGAGCGACAAACTCCGCCGCCTGCTCAGTGGTAATATGCTCAAACACCACTTTCAGCGTCGGGTGGCGCTCCAGCAGTGGCTTCATCACCTTTTCGATAAACACCGCTTCACGATCGAAAATGTCAATCTGCGCATCGGTGACCTCCCCATGCACCAAAAGAGGCATACCCACCTTAACCATCATCGCAATGGTGGCGTCACACAAAGACAGATCAGTCACGCCCGAGTCAGAATTGGTCGTCGCTCCCGCCGGGTAAAGCTTCACCGCTTTCACAATGCCGCTTTGTGCTGCGCGCTCAATCTCTTCTGGCGGCGTTGTGTCGGTAAGATAAAGCACCATTAAAGGCTCAAACGCACTGCCCGCTGGCAGCGCCTGCACAATACGCTGACGATACTCAAGCGCCTGAGCCGTGGTCGTAATAGGCGGCGTTAAATTGGGCATGATAATGGCGCGCCCCATTTGTGCTGCACTATGGCCTACGACGGCTTTAAGTGCCTCATCGTCGCGTAAATGGAGGTGCCAATCATCGGGGCGTGTCAGTGTGACAGTATCCACGGTAAGTCCTTGCTGAAGTTAAGCCGAGTGAAGTTAATCCGGGTAAAAGCAGTGTGCACAGTATACGCCATTGAGCGCCGGGATAAATCCGCTACTCAAGCGCCACACCCCCGCCCAAGTGTCGTATCATGGCGGCTTCTTTTTTCACTGTTATTGTTTATCGGTAAGGATCTGGTTGCTTATGCAGAACGTGCGACGCTATGCGGATATCATTGCCAGCCTGGAAGGGTTGCTATGGCTAAGCCTTGCTTGGTCCATTTCATTGTCCGTCCACATTGGCAGCACGGAACCCACCCTCGCCTCCCTGTTGGTGATCGGTGCCCTGGTGTTTTTCAGCTGGGCGCATAAGCCGCTGCGCTATTTATTACGCCGCTACCATGTCCGCAAACGGCGCACTGATATGTGGATGCACACCTTGGCGCTGCCACTGCTGCTGGCAATGTTCTTTCACATTATTCTTGAAGCTCTGTTGGGTAGCGCCTGGCTTCCGCCTAAAATCTTGTTATTCAATATACTCGCCTCTGCAGGCTGGACGACCTACGTCATGACCCTGTTTATCAAATTTGTCATTCACGGTTTTAAAACATCAACATTTTAAACCCTCGACATTTTAAAACCTTGATATTTTAATTCCTCGAAAAAGTAAGCTCGCCATGCAAACCGCACTGCCGCTGCCGCTTTCCACACCTAACCGTAACCTGGTGCGTCTCACTATTGTGCGCGGCATTACCTGGACAGGTTTTTTACTGGCCATTATTGTCGGCGTTGAGTTACTGGCGTTTGATTTGCCGGTCACTGCCGTGGTGGGTGTGGTTATCGCCATGGGGGCACTCAACATCGCCACCTGGTGGCGGTTGGATCGACCGCGGGCGGTAACCCATCTTGAGTACTTGCTGCATTTACTCGCTGACATTGCAGGCTTGACGCTGCTGTTTTACTTCACCGGGGGCTCCACCAACCCGTTTATCACCTATTACCTGGTTCCCGTGACCATTGCCGCGGCCACCCTACCCTGGCGCCATGCCTGGATCATTGCCGCCTGCGCCATGGCGGGCTACACCTTTTTGATGTTCTCCTACTACCCCATTCCACAGCTAGGGCATATCAACAGCGATACCCCCCTAAGCCTGCACATATTGGGTATGTGGCTTAATTTCGGGCTCTCGGCGGGTCTCGTTACCTTCTTCATTTATAAAATGGCCCATGCGCTGCGTAGCCGCGATCAGGCGCTATCGCGCACACGTGAGGCCGCGCTACGCAATGAACAGGTACTGGCAGTGGCTACCCAGGCAGCGGGCACCGCCCACGAGCTGGGAACGCCCCTCTCTACGATGGCGGTGCTGCTCAAGGAAATGCAGGATGACGCAGCGCCTGGTTCGGCGGTCCATCAAGACATCATCTTGCTGCGCCAGCAGGTAGACGTGTGCAAATCACGCCTGCAACATTTGGTTTCCAATGCTGATCGGCGGCGGATGGCGGAACCTGAAGTGCTCGACGCTGAAATTTGGCTAGCGGGGGTGGTACAGCGCTGGCTGGTGCTACGTCCTGATGTCAACCACCAGTTTGAGGTGGCAGAGAAACGTGGCCGCCCCTGGCTGGCGGTAGATGCCACGCTTGACCAGGCGCTAACCAATTTGTTGAACAATGCGGCTGATGCCAACCCTGAGCAGATTGCAATTCGTTTAGATTGGCAGGCAGATAACGTGGTGATTGATATCCGCGACCATGGCCCAGGCGTTGCCATGTCCATTGCCGACCAGCTAGGTGAGACGTTTATTTCCACTAAAAGCAAAGGCATGGGAATCGGTTTATTTTTAACCCATGCCACGATCAATCGCTTTGGCGGCGGCGTGAGCCTGTATAATCACCCCGAAGGAGGTACGCTGACCGAAGTAACGCTGCCTCGCTGTGCAGCGCCGCATTAATCTACGCCTGTCAAAGCATCTCCAGTACTGGATTGAGGACATCATGCCAACCCGAGAGCAACGTCTGCTGATCATTGATGACGATGAAATGTTTTGCCATGTATTAAATCGCGCCCTCACTCGGCGCGGCTATGAAGTGATGGTCGCCCACGATGCTGAGCAAGCACTCACCATGGCGGCGCAGTTCCTACCTAGCATGGCAACCCTTGACTTAAAACTTGAAAATAGCTCGGGTCTAAAACTGCTTCCGGAGCTAATCGGCATCGCGCCCCACTGCCGCATCGTGGTGCTTACCGGCTATTCCAGCATTGCAACGGCGGTTGAGGCCATTAAGCTCGGTGCCGCCAATTATCTGTGCAAGCCAGTGGATGCAGACGATGTACTGGCAGCCTTTGAACGGCAGCAAGGGGACCCAGATATCGAGCTTGCTGACAACCCGCCTTCGATCAACCGCATTACCTGGGAGCATATTCAGAAAGTGCTGCAAGAACACGACGGCAATATTTCCGCTACCGCCCGCGCGCTGGGCATGCACCGGCGCACACTGCAGCGCAAGTTACAAAAACGCCCGGTACGCCGCTAGAGCCCTTATAAAGCCCCCGCCGAAAGCTGACCCCCGCCATCATCAAAAGATCATCAAAAGAGAGTGCTGGTGGGGGTCGAAACCATGCTTTAATGCGCCGTCCAGCCTAGGTCGATATTAAAGCTTGATCCGGTCACTGCTCCAGCCGCGTCAGAGGCCAGGTAACCCACTAGCTGGGCAACCTCTTCAGGCTCGATCAAGCGCTTAATCGCCGCTTGCTTGAGCATAATGTTTTCAATAACGTCTTTCTCGTCCATGTTGTTTAACTTTGCCTGATCGGCAATCTGATTATCCACCAGCGGGGTTTTTACATAGGCAGGGCACACTGCATTAGCCGTAATACCCTGTTCGCCGCCTTCCAGCGCCGCGGTTTTGGTCAAACCAATCATGCCGTGCTTAGCGCTGATATACGCCGCCTTGCCGGGAGATGCTACCTGAGCGTGTATTGACGCTACGTTAATAATTCGCCCCCAGCCCTTTTCACGCATGTGCGGCCAAGCGGCTTGCGTCAATAAGAAAGGGGCGGTAAGCATAAGGTCCATGATCTGACGCCACTTCTCCTCGGGAAACGTCTCAATCGAGGCAACGTGCTGAATACCCGCATTGTTGACCAGTATATCGACACCACCAAAGCGCTTCACCGCATCGGCCACCGCCGCGCGGCAGGCTTCTGGGTCGGTTAGGTCAGCTTCAAAAAAAGCGGCACCCGCTTTTTCTGCAATCGCTTTTCCCGCCGGATTAAAATCTACCGCGAGCACCTGGTGGCCTAATTGGCAAAAATGCTCCACGACAGCAGCACCAATGCCACTGCTGGTACCGGTTACCAGCGCAATGCGAGGTGTTGTTGCGGTTTGAGATGACATAGACATTTCCTTGGTGAGTGTGATGTAAGAAATAATTTCTCAAAAAACCATTCTCAGTATAGCGTGACACATCTAAACGCTTTCCGTTTCTGCTGGTTGCATCAAGCGTGCCATCATTTGCTGCGCAAGCCTTGCCGCTTCCTGCATGCTATCCAGCTCGCTTAAATCATGCAAAATTGCACGTTTGTAAAACGTATAGCCGCCCGGCAGGCGTTCAAGTATTAATTGATAGGCACCCGAAGGGAGCGCCAGTGATAGCGAATCAGCCAAGGGCTCAGTGAGGCTTGATTGATCGGGTACGGCGACTAACCAGAGCTCACAGGGCGTAATTAACGCACCCACCATGTATTCAGTGCCGCCGGGTTGAAGACCGTTTTGAAAACCGTGCTGAAAACCGTTTTGAAGACAGCGCTGAAAACAAAGTGCATCAACGCCCAAACGCGGATTCCACCCCTCTGTCTGTTTAAGGGATGCCAGATGTGTATCACGGTACGCTGTCGCAAGTTTGGCAAGAAAAGCGTATTCATCAGCAGTGAGCATTTGCATAGTCTTACGTACTGCTCCCATGGTGTAACGGGGTTTAATAGCCGGTGATAATGGATGTTAATAGTCAGCGTAGCGAGCTGCTATTGGCGCAAAGCGCTTCGCTCAGTCACAATAGCGGCAAAATTATCATAAAGGAGCGCCACTTATGTTTGTGGTTATTTTTGGTCGAATGTCATGCCCGTTCTGTGTGCGCGCAAAACAGCTCGCGGAGCATTTGGAAAAAGCCGGCAAGATTGAGGGCTACCGCTATGTCGATATGCCTTCTGAAGGCGTTACGAAAGAGGACATCGCCAAAACCGCGGGCAAACCAATACATACCGTACCGCAGATATTTGTCGATCAAACTCACGTCGGCGGCTTTACTGAGTTTGATCAATTCGTGCGCAACAAACAGCTGCTCGCCTTTTAGAAGCTCAGCACTGCCCTTGCCCATCGTCAGACACAGTGCCGTTAAAAGTCTCGTTAATAGCCGTTGAACCCTTGTCTTTCACGCTTGCCTATAATGAGCAATCTCAACGGTTCACGCTAGGGTGAGCCGCTTCTGGGCAAGGAGTTCACCATGCAGCGTCAGGAGTTTGTGCAACAGCTGTGGCTTGATTATATCCACACACATCCCGACATTGGGGCACTTCGCTTGTGGCCTCTTGCTACTGCAGCCGAATATTTAACGCTGGTAACCCTTAATTACGGCCCGTTTGCCGCCACCGCGTTGACCGGCAATTTAGCTCATATGGGCTACCGCCCTGTCGGCCAATACGCCATGGCCGAAAAAGGCTTGCTGGTCAAATTGTTAGCACCCAGTGATGGCAGCAGCTGGCTAGTGTTGGCTGAACTGCAGATGGGGACGCTATCAAAGGCACCCCGCGAGGCCATTGAATCGCTGGTGCAGCAATCGCATCCGCAAGATTGTAAAGGCCACAACCTGCTTTGCCGCGGCAGGCCTTGGCCCATGCCCTCGTGGGCGCTTTACCAACAGCTGCAACAAGCTCACCCTCTTGCCGCTTGGCTAGCGGTAATGGGTCCTCGTTTGCATCACGCAGGCTTTGATTGCGCAGGGTTGGGCGAACCTTTAGAAGTCTTGGACAAAAAGCTCAACGGGGTCGGCATGCCGAGCATAAATGGCGAGCAAAATGGTGTCTTCACGGTTTCGTCACTGCTGAATCACCGTTTTTATCCCACTACCCCGCAAAGAATCGTGTTCGGCGATGGCGACGAGCACCGGCTATGCCTAGGCGGCTTAGCCCTTGTTCAAAAGCGCGTTGAGGATGACCACGAGCGCGTAGCCGAAGTACTGCTACCGCACCACACGCGCTGCGAAATGGCGTAAGACACTCAAGATTAATTGCTGCGTCTCACGCCATTCATGCTTACGTTTAGCTACTTACGTTTGGGTAGTTACGTTTAGCTACTTACGCTTGCCGTAGGCTAGGCATTAGCCGACTAACCATTTGGCGACTAACCATTAGTCGTCAAAGGTCATTTCAGGAACATGGTCAGGCACTACCAACTTGCCCGCCGTTTTCTCAATGATCTCTTCAACGCTTACACCCGGGGCGCGCTCTTTGAGAATAAAGGCACCATCTTTGATTTCCAGATAAGCCAAATCTGTCAACACACGGTTAATGCAGCCTGCGCCGGTCAGCGGCAGTTCGCATTTTTCCAAGAGCTTGGATTCGCCATGCTTAGACGCATGCGTCATGGTGCAAATGATGTTTTCGGCACCGGCGACCAGATCCATAGCACCGCCCATGCCTTTGATTAGCTTGCCAGGAATCATCCACGACGCAATGTTGCCTTGTTGATCCACCTCAAAAGCGCCCAGCACGGTTAAATCCACATGGCCACCGCGAATCATGGCAAATGATTCTGCTGAAGAGAAAATAGCGGCACCTGGGCGAACGGTCACTGTCTCTTTACCGGCGTTAATCATATCCGGATCAAGCTCATCTTCAGTCGGGTAGCGACCCATGCCCAGCAGGCCATTTTCGGACTGCAGCATGACATCAATGCCATCGGGAATGTAGTTGGCAACCAGAGTGGGGATACCAATGCCCAGGTTGACGTAAAAACCGTCTTGCAGTTCGCGGGCAACGCGCTGAGCCATCTGTTCTCGTGTTAAAGCCATGGTGACTTCCTCTTGGTGAATCGTTAAATGTGAAGCAAGTGAAACGTTTGAAATGTCAGTTTCTGAATCAGTTTTTGAAAAAGCGGCGGCTTAGCTGCGCACCGTGCGTTTTTCAATACGCTTTTCAAACGTGCCTTGGATAATGCGATCCACATAAATACCCGGCGTATGGATCTGGCTAGGCTCAAGCTCACCCGGCTCCACAATTTCTTCAACTTCCACCACGGTAATTTTGCCTGCAGTGGCGGCCATGGGGTTAAAGTTTTGCGCCGTATGGCGATACATGACGTTGCCATAGCGGTCTGCTTTCCAGCCTTTGACAATGGCGAAGTCACCGGTAATCGCTTCTTCTAAAATATAGTGGCGGCCATTAAATTCACGCACTTCTTTACCATCACCAATCGGCGTGCCATAGCCTGTAGCGGTGTAAAATGCGGGGATACCCGCACCGCCTGCGCGCATTTTTTCAGCCAACGTGCCTTGAGGCGTTAGCACTACCTCAATCTCATTGTTGAGCATTTGCTTCTCAAATAAGGCGTTTTCACCCACATAAGAGGCGAGAATCTTTTTGATTTGACGATCCTCAAGCAGCACCCCCAACCCAAAGCCATCAACGCCGCAGTTGTTGGACACCACGGTGAGGTCGTTCACGCCTCGCCGCTTGATTTCGGCAATGAGATTTTCCGGAATGCCACAAAGACCAAAACCGCCAGCGATGACAGTCATACCGCTTTCGATGCCTTCCATTGCTTCTTCGTAGGAAGCTACCCGCTTATCGAATCCTGCCATTTTCTTGCCTCACATTGTTGTAAAAGATACGTATTTTGATGATACATGAACCACAATCTTACAATAGTGCCAGTGTTGTGCCAGATGATATATTCGTTAAATTGGTTTTTTTATCAACTTCTTTTAAAACCTTATAAAAGGTATGCCATGACCGTCAAACATTCGCTATATGCTGTGCAGCGTGGCGACGATCATTTAGCATTCAGGTTTAATCATTATTTGTCTGACGGTAAGGAAATGCGGTATGCCTATTTTGAAGGGGCTAGTCAGCGCAGTGCTGCTGGTGCTCAATACGCTGGTTTGGGGCGTACCACTTATTTTGCTCACCCTCTTAAAAGTGATTGCGCCTGGCCAACGGCTGAAACATAAAGTACTGCAGGGCCTGAATTGGGTAGCTTTAAATTGGATTGGCTTTAATCTGTGGTGGATGCGCGTTTGGCTTAAACCTGAACTACACATCAGCGTGCCTGATCAGTTGAGCCCTCAGCAGTGGTGGTTGGTGATATCCAATCATCGTAGCTGGACCGACATTTTCATGCTGCTTATGGCGTTGCACCGGCGCATTCCAATGCCACGCTTTTTCCTTAAGCGCCAGTTGATTTGGATTCCCATTGTAGGTTTGGCTTTTTGGGCATTAGAGTTCCCTTTTATGCGGCGCTTTAGCCGGGAACAAATAGCTAAAAACCCTAAATTAGCCGCCATTGACCGCACGGCTACTGAGCAAATGTGCCAACAAGCGCGCCATGCTCCGATTGCCATTTTTAACTTTGTCGAAGGCACCCGTTTTAGCGTTACTAAGCGCGATGCTCAGCAAAGCCCTTACCGCCATTTATTACGCCCTAAGGCGGGTGGTGTGGCACAGGTACTTAGCCTGCTAGGGGACCAATTAGATGGTATTCTTGACATAACAATCAGTTATACCAATCCATCTCCTACGTTTTGGGGATTTTTGTGCGGCAAAGAAGCGCCCATTACGCTGCACGCACGGCAATTGGATATTCCTCAGTGGATGTACGCACCCGATCACCACGACGAAAAGCAGCACAAGGAACGCTTCCACACATGGATCAATTCACTCTGGCTGGAAAAAGATGGCCTGCTGGACGATCGAACCGATCACGACTGATAGGCGTACTGAGCTCCTGCTTGTTAGCAGGGATACTGGCTGGCTGTGCCAGCAGCCCGCCATCGCCTTCTCAGCGGGCGGCGGTACCCAGTGCCAGCCAGATCAGTGGTGATTGGGTACAGGTGCAGCGTGGCGATACGCTAGGGAAGCTCGCGGCTCAGGCCAATGTGCCACTAGAACGCCTGCAGCGTTTTAACCCGGGTGTTGACGCACATCGCCTTGAAGTCGGCCAGCGCCTGTTAATCCCCACCCAGCAAGAACGAGCGCCTTCTGGCGGCCCCTACCGCTACCAAATTCGCCCCGGCGACACCTTCTCAAGTATTGCCCGGCATTTTGGCACTACCAGTGGGCGCATTCAGAGTGCTAACCCTAGCGCCTCGCCGACTAACTTACGCATAGGTCAGGTGGTCAGCCTGCCTCTTAGCAGTTCAGCACCGCGAAGCTCTTCGCAACGTTCGGCTAGCTCATCAAGCGCCAACAGGCCTGCCGCTGCACCTAGCAGTGCACCTAGCAGCGCACCTAGCCAGGCACTACCCGCTTCAGCTCGCCGCTGGCCTTGGCCGTTGGATGACTATCGCGTGGTACGGCGTTTTGGCCCAGACAGCCGTGGCACGCTTCAGCCAATGCTACTGGCAACCCAAGCCGGTGCTCAGGCAAAATCCGTCGCCCCCGGTGAGGTACGCTTTGCCGATAGCATGCGCCAGTTAGGTGATGTGGTGATTGTGCATCATGCCGATAACCTACAAACCGTTTATGCGCTTTGTGAACGGATATTGGTCAGTGTAGGCCAGCAGGTGGGTACTGGTGACGCGCTTTGCGAAATAGGCCAAAGCGATGCAACCCAGCGCTACGATTTGCTCTTTGATCTTCGCCAAGGCGGCAAACCTATCGACCCCAGGCAGGTATTACGCTAGCCGTAAACTTCTACGCCAAACACATTCCCTGAACGCGTAAACCCAACGACCCCTGTTGTTGCAGGGGTCGCGGGGCGTTACCAAGACAGTGAAGTTAACCGCGATAAGTGAAATTAACCGCGATAGTAGCCCGGTTTCACAAACGGCATGGGAGTGACCACCATGGGTAGCTGCTTACCGCGCACTACCGCGAACACGGTGCTTTGCGGGGCTTCATGCTCACGGCTCACATAGCCCATAGCCACCGGCTTACCAACGGTTGGGCCAAAGCCGCCAGACGTAACAACACCCACTTCATTGCCCTGTTCATCAACCAGCGGCGCTCCTTCACGCACCGGCGCACGGCCTTCGGCCAATAACCCAACACGTTTGCGAGTGTGGTCTTTGGCATCGACCTGATGAAGAATAATATCTGCCCCTGGAAAACCACCTGAGCGCTCTCCCCCTAAACGGCGCGGCTTTGCAATGGCCCAAATCAACCCGGCTTCCACTGGGGTCGTTTGCATATCCATGTCGTGGCCATAAAGGCAGAGACCTACTTCAAGGCGCAGCGAATCCCGCGCACCTAAGCCAATTGCTTCCACTTCAGGTTCTGCCAGCAGCTGCTCGGCGAAGGCTTCGCAGGCATCAGCGGCCACTGAAATTTCAAAGCCATCTTCACCGGTATATCCACTGCGGCTAATCCACACTTCCTGGCCGGCAATGGTGAAGCGCCCGTGCTGCATAAACACCAGCTCGCAGGCTTCAGGGCAAAGACGCTGCATCACATCACGCGCCTGGGGGCCTTGCAGTGCCAGCAAGCCACGGTCTAACGGTTCAATGTCATGCGTTGAGGCTAGATTTAACCGCAAGTGCGCCAAGTCTTGATCTTTACAGGCGGCGTTCACCACTAGATAAAAATGATCGCCTGCGTTAACCACCATCAAATCGTCAATAATGCCGCCATCAACGCTGGTAAAAATTCCATAACGCTGGGCACCCACCTCAAGCCCCACTAAGTCAGCCGGTATCAAGGTTTCAAGGGCTTCGGCAACGTTGTCACCGGAGACGATAATCTGCCCCATATGAGACACATCAAACAGGCCGCACTTTTGACGCGTGTGCTCATGCTCTTTTTTAACACCTAGCGGATACTGCACAGGCATATCGTAGCCAGCAAAAGGCACCATTTTAGCACCCAGCTTAAGGTGTAAAGCGTGCAGTGGCGTTTGCTTTAATTCAGTCATGCGGTCTTTCCTCACTCATAAAAGAAATCGGGAAGCCACTCAATGAGTGCCTTCCCGACCTTACAGCTGCTCAATGCTCAAATACAGCACATATCAAAGCGTAGCAGTCATGATTCAACTTAGCAGTCATGATTCAACTTAGCGGTCGTGATCCAACTCTTCGCCTGGCAGCACGTCTTTGCCGTCGAAATAGTCCTTGGTCAGCTTAAAGACTACCGGCGAAAGCAGCGCCAACGCAATCAGGTTAGGGATGGCCATCATGGCGTTGAAGGTGTCTGCCATTAGCCAAATAAAGCCTAGCTGAGCAATCGCCCCCAAAGGAATGGCCAACACAAACAACACCCGATAGATCATGATTGAACGCGTTCCAAACAGGAACTGGCAGCACTTCTCACCATAAAATGACCAGCCTAAAATGGTGGTAAACGCAAAGATAGCCAAGGCCACCGCGACAATTTGATTACCAAAGCCCGGCAGCGCAGCATCAAACGAAAGCGCCGTTAGCGATGCGCCCGCCTCGCCATCTATCCATACGGTAGAGGTCAAAATGACCAAGGCAGTAATGGTGCAGACAATGATGGTATCAATAAACGTACCCAGCATCGCGATCAAGCCCTGACGCACAGGATTTTTGGTTTTTGCCGCAGCGTGGGCAATGGGAGCGCTACCCAAACCCGCTTCGTTAGAGAAAATACCCCGCGCCACACCAAAGCGGATCGCCGCCATGACTGCCGCACCAGCAAAACCACCCGCCGCTGCCATCGGATTAAAGGCGTAGTAGAAAATCAAACCAAAGGCATCGCCCACTTGGCCGGCATTAATGATCAATACCAACAGGCCAGCACTTACATAGGCAATCCCCATAATGGGCACCAGCTTGCCGGCTACTTTAGCAATACGCTTAATGCCACCGAGAATCACCGCCCCCGCCAGCACCATAATCACTACGCCGCTCAGCCAGGTTGGGATACCAAAAGTGGAATCCATGGCATCAGCAACCGAATTAGACTGCACGGTATTACCAATACCAAACGCGGCTACTGCCCCAAAAAAAGCAAAAACACCGCCTAGCCATAGCCACTTTTTACCCAGGCCGTTTTTGATATAAAACATCGGCCCGCCCACGTGGAAGCCGGTGCTATCGGTTTCACGGTAACGGACAGCCAATACGGCCTCGGCAAACTTGGTCGCCATGCCCACCAACGCGGTAATCCACATCCAAAAAACCGCGCCGGGGCCACCTAAGGCAATGGCGGTTGCCACACCGGCAATATTACCGGTACCGATGGTCGCAGAGAGCGCGGTCATCAACGCCTCAAAAGGCGATATCTCACCCTCATCGCCTTCACCGGCTTTTTTTGCCGCTAGCTTTTCATCAGCGACTTTTTCAACATCCCGCTTTGGCGCACGACCTGCCCACATTAGCTTGAAACCCATGCCGAGCTTTCTAATCGGCATCAGTTTCAAGCCAATCTGCAAGTAGATGCCCACCCCGAGCAACAGAATCAACATGATAGGTCCCCAGACCACGCCGTTGATCGCCCCTAATAGGCTAGTTAATGTTTCCACGCGCTTCTCCTTACCCTGTTGTTGGCTTATTGAATTTATTGGTTATTCCTGACAGCCAGCCTATCGGCAGCCAAGGCTATGTCTGCCAGGACGATTGCTGCCAGGACTATTCTGGCGACCAAACACCACCTTGTCACGGCGTCATCGTGCCTGTTTTACAGCATAACGGCATTTACACCATAATCGTTGTATACCATAAGCTTAGTGAGCTTCTATCCTGGTGCCCCTTGTGTATGCCGTGGCACAAAGGGGATACCATTTTTAACCAGGCAGATAAATATAAAAAACAAAAAGAGTAGCTCTGTCGCAGCAAAAAGGAGCAATGAAGAAATTTGTTTCCGATGAGAAACACGTTAATATGCACCACTATTCGCTCAGCGCTGCCGCACATTGTGCGTGCTTACATGCACCAACTGACATACACCGACCGAGAGTCGCCAAGTCGAGCCACAAGCGCTAGTATGCTTGAGTCCAGAAAACTGTTTCATATAGGAAAATATCATGAGCAACCTCCCAGCTAATCTTCGCTACGCCCCCAGCCACGAATGGGTGCTTGACCATCAAGATGGCACCGTGACGGTAGGCATCAGTGACCATGCTCAGCAAGCGCTTGGCGATGTGGTGTTTGTCGAACTGCCGGAAGTGGGTGCAGCCCTCTCCAAAGGCCAGGAATTTGGCGTCATTGAATCGGTAAAAGCCGCTTCTGATCTTTATTCCCCCGTTACTGGCGAAGTGATTGAAGTTAACGAAGCCCTTGAAGACGCCCCTGAAACTGTCAACGAAGCCCCTTATGAAGGCGGCTGGATCATGAAAGTACGCCTGGATGACTCAGCGCTGGAAGATCTGCTAGACGCTGATGCTTACCAAGCAACGCTAAGCGCTGAAGACTAAGCACGCTAAAGACTAAGCACACCAAAGACTAAGCACGCTGGAGCCTGCCCGTTTTCGGCAGGCCCTTCGCTTACCCCCTGCACGGTTCTTTCTCAACGTTCGGAATCTACCCATGTCTTTTGAAACACGCCGCCTGGCCGAGCTGGCCGACCACGATGCTTTTATCAAACGTCATAATGGTCCAAGTCAAGATGACGTCACCACGATGCTAAAAGCGCTCAACATGCAGCACATGGAAGATCTGATTGAGCAAACCGTGCCGAGCGATATTCGCCTTGGCCGCGAGCTAGCACTGGACGAGCCTCGCAGCGAAGCAGAAGCGCTTGATTACCTTGCGCACTTAGCGCGCCAAAACCGCGTGGCTAAAAGCTATATTGGCCAAGGCTACTATGGCACCCATATGCCAGCGGTTATTCAGCGCAATGTATTAGAAAATCCGGGTTGGTATACGGCTTATACCCCTTACCAGCCAGAAATTTCCCAGGGTCGACTGGAAGGCTTGCTGAACTTCCAGCAAGTGGTCATGGACTTAACCGGCATGGAGCTTGCGAACGCTTCACTGCTTGACGAAGCCACCGCCGCCGCTGAAGCCATGGCGCTGTGCAAGCGCGGCAATAAGAAGAGCAAATCCAACGCGTTCTTCGTGGCCGACGACGTGTTCCCGCAAACGCTGGACGTGGTCAAAACGCGTGCGGCGTTTTTTGGTTTTGAGCTGATCACTGGCCCCGCTGAAGAACTGGCCAGCCATGATGTATTTGGTGCGTTAATTCAGTACCCGTCAGCCAGTGGCCAAGTGCGTGATCTTGCACCGCTGACCAGCGCTGCCGCTGCGCGCAATATCATGACCTGCGTTGCCACCGACCTTTTGAGCCTGGTGCTGCTGAAAGAACCCGGCAAGCTCGGTGCCGACATCGTCGTTGGCAGCTCCCAGCGCTTTGGCGTGCCAATGGGTTTTGGCGGCCCTCATGCGGCCTTCTTCGCCACCTCTGACAAGCTCAAACGCTCTATCCCAGGGCGGATTATCGGCGTCTCTAAAGATAGCCGCGGCAACACGGCGCTGCGCATGGCGATGCAAACCCGCGAGCAGCATATCCGCCGCGAGAAAGCGACCTCGAACATTTGCACGGCTCAAGCCCTGCTGGCCAATATCGCAGGCTTTTACGCCACCTATCACGGCGCAGAAGGGCTGCGCAAAATTGCTGGCCGCGTGCACCGCTTAACCACCCTCCTCGCGGAAGGTTTAAAGCAGTCCGGCGTGTCGCTCGCCCATGACAGCTGGTTTGATACGCTGCGCTTAACCGGCGTTGACGCTGGTAAAATCCATGGCCGCGCCATGACCCATGACATCAATTTGCACTACTTCGCCAACGGCGATGTAGGCATCAGCCTGGATGAAACCACCACGGCTCATGATGTGGCGGCGCTGTTTGATGTACTGCTCGGCGATGAGCACGGGCTTTCGGTGGCAACCTTAGACGAGCAGGCGATCGCTAACGCCACTTCAGGCATTCCCGCTGAATGTCGCCGCGAAAGTGATTTCCTAACGCACCCCACCTTCAGCCGCTACCGCAGCGAAACCGAAATGCTGCGCTACTTAAAGCGTCTGGAGAATAAAGATCTTTCACTCGCCCATGCGATGATTCCCTTGGGCTCTTGCACCATGAAGCTCAATGCGACCAGCGAGATGATTCCTATCTCCTGGCCCTCGTTTGCGCATCTGCATCCGTTTGCGCCCCGCGACCAGGTGGCTGGCTATCACCAAATGATCGACGAACTCTCGGCCTTTCTGGTTGAAGTCACCGGCTACGATCATATCTCGATGCAGCCTAACTCTGGTGCGCAGGGCGAATACGCAGGCCTAGTTGCCATTCGCCGCTACCAGGCAGCGCAGGGTGAAAGCCACCGCGATGTCTGTTTGATCCCAAGCTCTGCCCACGGCACCAACCCTGCCTCTGCCGCCATGGTGCAGATGAAAGTAGTGGTGGTTGAGTGTGATCAAAATGGCAATATCGACATGGCGGATTTGCGCCAAAAAGCGGAGCAGCACCGCGATCAGCTCTCTGCCATTATGTTGACCTACCCTTCAACCCACGGCGTGTTTGAAACCAGTGTCCGCGAAGCGTGCAAGATCGTTCACGACAACGGCGGCCAGGTGTACATTGATGGTGCCAATATGAACGCTCAGGTAGGGTTAACCCGCCCCGGCGATTTTGGCGGCGATGTTTCCCACCTTAACCTGCACAAAACGTTCTGTATTCCCCACGGCGGCGGCGGCCCCGGCATGGGTCCTATCGGCGTTAAAGCGCACCTTGCGCCTTTCGTTTCTAACCACGTGGTCACGCCAATCAACGGCGTTAATGCTGACAGCGGTGCCGTGTCGGCGGCGGCCTTCGGCAGTGCGTCGATTCTGCCCATCTCGTGGGCTTACATTAAGATGATGGGTGCCCGCGGGCTGCGCGAAGCCACCGAGCTGGCGATTCTCAACGCCAACTACATTGCCAAACGCCTGGAAACGTCGTTTCCCATTTTGTACAAAGGCGAAAACGGCACCGTGGCACACGAATGCATTATTGACATTCGCCCGCTCAAAGCTGCCTCTGGCATTAGTGAAGAGGATATCGCCAAGCGCTTGATGGATTATGGTTTCCATGCCCCGACCATGTCTTTCCCGGTGCCGGGTACGCTGATGATCGAGCCAACGGAATCTGAGTCACTGTACGAAATTGACCGTTTCTGCGACGCCATGGTAGCGATTCGAGAAGAGATCGCCCGAGTGGAAAGCGGTGAATGGTCACTGGAAAACAATCCGCTGGTGAATGCCCCGCATACCCAAGCGGACTTGATGGACAGTGACTGGCAGCGGCCCTACGACCGCCAGTTAGCGGCGTTCCCAACGGCAGCGGTACAAGCAGCGAAATACTGGCCTGCGGTTAACCGCGTCGATAACGTATTTGGCGACCGTCAACTGATTTGCTCTTGCCCTAGCATTGATGAGTACCGCGACTAACCATCGCGGGCGCTAATCGCGAATGATCACAACGCCTCTGGCCGCTGTTTTTCTGGCGCTGTCTCTGACAGCTCTGAAAAAGAAGCGGGCACCAGGGGCGTTTTTTCTTGCATACGCTGGGCATGAAAACCGTTTAGCAATTTCTCATACCGTTTGGGTAACACGGAGTCGCGGCGGCGAAGAAGATAAAGCACCTCATTGACCGCACTGGGCAGGTTCAGCGCTTTCACCTGACGCTGCCAGGGCGAGGTTTCCAATACCAGTCTCGACACGACAGTAAAGCCTAACCCCCTAGCGACCGCATCCAACACCATGCTGACTTCGTTGGTAAAGCCTTGGTGGCGGAAATGCGTCATGGAACGAAACTCATCCGGGTAGTTAGCTCTCAGTAGCGCATTGGCGTGATTAATACCGTCGTAGTAATTAAGAAAGCCGATACCCATTAAATCCGACAAGGTGCTGCCCGCAAAATCAGCAGGCACCACCAAGCAGAGTGGTTCCTGATGCCAAAGGGTGCAATCAAGCTCAGGGTGCCTCATCGCTTCGGTTACAATCCCAATATCATAGCGGCCTTCCAGCAGGTCATTCACAATTTCGTGGTTAAAAGCGAAGCTATAATTGACCGTTAAATTAGGGTGCATTTGCTGCTGCCCCAAGATATACGGATAGAACATCAGCCCTACGCTGCCAGGTGAGGCAATACGGCAATCGCCGCTATCCAAAGAATCATCATCTAAGCCATGACGAAACTGCTCATGGTCTGCGAACAGCTTTAACGCATAGTCATAAACGCGGCGGCCTGTTTCCGTTAGCGTAAAACTACGCCCCTTGCGCTCTAACAAGGCTTTATTTAAATAGCTTTCTAACTTGCGTACATGCTGGCTGACGCCGGGTTGGGTCATCTCTAAGCGATGCGCCGTTCGGGTAAAACTACCTGTTTCCACTAAGGTAATAAACGTACGAAAATATTGGGCATTAAACATCGTCAAAAACCGTTGTTAAAAACAATTGTCAAAAATCATCGTTTTAGTCGCCATCGCTTTAGCAGCCATCATATTAAACATGCCTCATAGTAGCACAGCCGCCTGGCTACCCGTTGCGCCACTGTACCCGCCGCTGGGTCATGGTAGACTGCCGAAAGCTTTCACACGACTAGGGACAGCCCCGCTAATGACCGAACTAGCTCAACCCCGCGCCACTCTTTCCAGCATCATTTCCCCGGAAGGCAGTCTCGAAGTACTTTCTCAGCATGAAGTTAATCGATTACATAATACCTCCAAAAACGGCCTGCATGATTTGCTAAGGCAATGTGCGCTGGCAGTGCTCAATTGCGGCAATCCTAGCGACGATAGCCTGGCGATTTTAGAAGCCTATAAAGATTTCGATATAGAAGTATTGCAACAAGATCGCGGCATTCGTTTAAAGCTGACTAACGCCCCTGCAGAAGCGTTTGTTGATGGCCGAATGATACGCGGCATTCGGGAGCATTTATCGGCGGTCATTCGCGATATTGTTTACGTTTACAATGAAATTCAGAGCCATAACCGCTTTGATCTCAGCACGGCAGAAGGCACCACCAATGCCGTCTTTCACATACTACGCAAAGCTGGCACGCTAAAAACAGGGCGTGACCCTAGCCTGGTCGTGTGTTGGGGCGGCCACTCCATTTCTCGCGAAGAGTATGAGTACACCAAAGATGTGGGTTACCACCTAGGCCTGCGCGATTTAGATATTTGTACCGGCTGCGGCCCTGGCGCAATGAAAGGCCCCATGAAAGGTGCCAACGTTGCCCATGCCAAACAGCGCCGCAAAGAGGGGCGCTATTTAGGTATCTCAGAACCCGGCATTATCGCTGCAGAAGCCCCTAACCCTATTGTCAATGAACTGGTGGTGATGCCCGATATTGAAAAACGCCTGGAAGCCTTTGTGCGCCTGGGGCATGGCATTATTGTTTTCCCTGGCGGCGTAGGCACTGCAGAAGAAATTCTTTACCTGCTGGGTATCTTGCTGCACCCAAGCAACAAAGATATTCCTTTTCCGCTCATTTTCACCGGCCCTGCTGACTCTGCCGCCTACTTTCAAAAAATCGATGAGTTCCTGGTCTATACCCTGGGTGAAGAAATTCGCCGCTACTACACCATCATTACCGGCGACCCGGTCGCCGTCGCGCGCAGCATGCGCCATGGCATTGACGAAATCACTGAATTCCGTCGCACCCATCAGGATGCGTTTTATTACAACTGGCGCTTGACCATCGCACGGGAGTTCCAGGCAACGTTTGAGCCTACTCATGAAGCCATGCGCGCATTAGCACTTCACCGCCAACAGCCTACTCATGAGTTAGCTGCCAACCTGCGCCGCGCCTTTTCAGGGATTGTAGCGGGCAACGTCAAAGAGCCTGGCATTCGCGCCATTAAAGCCCGCGGCCCCTTTGTATTAACGGCGGAACCCGAACTGATGCAACGCCTGGATGAATTGCTAGCGTCTTTTGTAGCCCAAGGGCGCATGAAACTAGGCGGCCACCCCTACACGCCCTGCTACGTGCTGAAATAGCCATGTGTTATTAGCAAGCATACTCTTTGTGCTGGCGAGCCTCTGGAACTAAACCGGGAAAAAAGAACCTGAGCTGATAGACAGAACTGATAGACAGAGCCGATAGATTTTGTTGGCATTTGCCGCACAATGCACCACTGAAAGGAACTCACCATGTCGATGATTGACCAGCTTAACAACGTAAAAACCAAAGACTTCGCAAAGCATTGCTATGAGAGCAGCTCTGTAAAGAAACTTCGGGATGCTGCGGAAGGTAAAGCTGACCAGGCAGAAATGGAGCACTGGGGGCTAACCGAGGGGCAGTGGGAAGAAGCGATTGCCGCCGCCTTGGCGGACCATGAAGGCAAAGAGTAACGCCTAACCGTTGAAAGCAGCACGCCCTATCAGTCAACTGATGGGGCGTGCTGCTTTTCTAGCTAGGCTTTTGTAACTAGGTTTCTCTAGCTAGGTTTCTCTAACTATTCAGCGCTAGATAGCGCGATCTCACCGTACTCTTCACGAAGGCGCTCTAATCTGGCCATTTCATTTTCGGTTAACGCAGGCGAATCCCAAAAACTTTCATCATCAGCGCCCTGTACGCCTTCCAAAGTGATGGTTAACGCAGCTGCGTCAGGAATTTGAGCGTTACCCCACGGGCCGAAGCGGTTGGGCGCAAGGCTCCACGCCAGCGTTTCACCGGGTTCAATACCGCCTGGTATCACGTAATAAAAAGACTCATCTACCCACGGCACAGACCTATCGGTGCTAGTCACCACTCCTCTCAGAAACAGCGTAGAAACAGCCCGTTCAGTGCCATTAGTAACCGTAAGGTCAATCACCGGCTCTGGGGCACCGTAGGGGCTCTGCGTCATGTAAAACAACGCTTCATCAATAGTGAAGCGCGCTAGCTGCTGCTTATCGTGTACTGCATTTGCGTGTTTCTCTTCTAGGCGAGTCAGCGTGCGAATGGCCTGCTCCCGCTCTCTTGAGCGCCGCTGACGCAGTATTTCATCCGCGCGCCGAATGACCTGATCTCCCGTTAGGCCATGCATTTGAGCATTGGCTAATTCGGCGATTTCGGCGGCGTTCATCCGGTGAGGATTAAGAATATCGATACCGTTAAAGGTCGCCGTAGCCATAATGATCAGCCCTTGATCAAAATCATCGCGCTTATAAGCGGGCAGCGATTCACGCACCTTCTCGACAGAGACCACCGACGCCGGCATAGAGCTAGTGTCTATTTTGGGGTCTGAACAACCGGCTAGCATCAACACCGATAGCAATATTGCAGACAGCCGCAGGCTCCACATACAAAAACCTCAAAACAGCTAATGAAAATTGCTGAGGAGCTTAACGGAAAGCGCTACATACCACTACCCTTTGCGACTTTACTGTTTCTTACTGCTTGACCTCCTCCCCAATGAAAGGGACTCTTCCCCTCCTAAAGTTTCATCGAGCTACATTGACAGTGCCACAGCGCACCTCTCTACCTCTTAGGTGATAGTCAGGAAAAAACACTGGGGATAGAGGCTGGAAATAGCTTGCTGCTACTGTTTAACGTCATTAGGGTCTTAAGCTATTTAAACCTGAACAACACTTCGCTCCGGCACTTTGTCAAAAGGCTTTCCATGACCGCACGCACTCACCCTCAACGCTTCGCCTTTATGCGCCTGGCGTTCCGGCCGTTTTTCTTATTAGGGGCGCTGTTTAGTCTGCTGACACTGCTGGTTTGGCTAGCGTTTTGGCACGGCAATCTATGGCTTACCCCCTACGGCGGCATGCTGTGGTGGCATCAGCACGAAATGCTGTTTGGCTTTGCCAGTGCCATTATGGCTGGTTTTCTACTAACGGCGGTTCAGAACTGGACGGGGCGCCCTGGCCTTTCTGGCTGGCCACTTTTTGCACTGGTGAGCCTATGGCTGGCCGCTCGCCTACTGCTTGCATACGCTGCCCACCTACCCGCTGGGTGGCTACTGCTAATTGACGGCGCATTTTTACCGCTGGTGGCACTTGCCATGGCAATACCGGTCATCGCCGTGAAAATGTGGCGGAATTTAATGTTTGTTCCCGTTCTGCTGGTGCTAGCGTTGAGCAATATCGCCATGCATCTAGGTGTGATGAACGGCAATGCGCTGTTAATCCGGGAGGCAGGCCACTTAGCGATACTCACCATCACCTTAGTGATGGTGCTGTTAGGGGGCCGCGTTATTCCGTTTTTTACCTCGCGTAAGCTGGGAGTGCCTCAGCCGGAACGTACACGCTTAATTGAGATCGCCAGTGTGGGCGCCATGTCAGCAGCCGTACTCCTTCAAGTGGTCATTATGATAAGCGATCTGCGCGCTGGCTCACTGCTGGCAGCGTTAATGCTCATAGCGGCTATCAGCAATGCCTGGCGTTTAAGCCACTGGAAGGGATGGCTAAGCTGGAAAGAACCACTGCTTTGGGGGCTACACCTTAGCTATGCATTTATTCCGCTTGGGCTTGCGATGTGGGCGTGGCAGCTCTTCACGGGTCAGCGGGTAGAAACCGCCCTGCATGCGATTGCCATAGGTAGCATTGGCACGATGATGCTGGCGATGATGTCGCGGGTGTCGTTAGGCCATACCGGGCGCACCCTTCGCACGCTGCCGGGGATTGGAGTGGCGTTAGGGGTGCTGCTTATCGCGGCGCTGCTGCGTTCGGTATGGCTGGTGCTCTTTCCGCAATCGAGCCATTGGGTGTACAGCGCCGTCATTATTGCCTGGTGTTTTAGCTATTTAGTGTTTGTGTTGCACTACGCTGTACCGCTGTTAAGCGCGCGTGCTGATGGCAAAGACGGCTAATCATCGTCAATGGTGAACGCGGCAAACAGCACGGGAGGATGAGGGTGATTGAACACTATTTAATACTGAAACATCTGCATATCACTGCGGCTTATGCCAGCCTGGCATTTTTTGTTCTACGGGCATTTTGGTCGGTGCGGGGAATACCGTTACTGCAAGCGCGCTGGGTTAAAGTCGTCCCCCATGTGATCGATACCCTACTACTCACATTCGGCGTAACACTGGCCGTTCTACTCAACTTCTGGCCACTACCGCCCTGGCTGAGCGCTAAAATCACCGCGCTGGTGATTTACATTTTGCTCGGCACCGTTGCTATCAAACGTGGAAAAACGCCTAAAATTCGTGCCTATGCCGCTGTTGCCGCGGTTTTGGTGTTCGCTTATATAGTTAGCGCTGCGCTAGAGCGCTCCCCGCTGTCTTGGTTTGGCTAAGGCATCAACGCTAATGTCGAGAGGTGGGTAACATATGAGCCCAGCAAGGCGGAGAAAAGGGTTCACTGTCACTAGCGTCCTCTTCTGCAAGCGCGGCCAGCGTCGCTTCCTTTAGCATTGGAAGATGCGACTTTTCTATGTGGCGACTGGCGGTGAGTAACGTCAGTCGCCCCTGCCGCGCATACGTCATTAGCGGTAGCAAATTATCGGGTGTTATTTCCAGCTCATGACGGTAGCGTGAGTTAAACACTGCTTGGCTAATCTGTTGCTGGTGGTAGTCACGGCGTAATTCGGTGGATGGCGCCACTTCCCGACACCATTCATCTAGCGCAAGTGAGCTGTGCGGTTTCCCGCGAGGCCATAAACGGTCGGCTAACACCCGAGCGCCATCCTGCTCGTCGATAGGGGCGTATACGCGCTTCAGCCCAATGTGATAAACCATCGCTCTGTCCCCCTCTTCGCTGACAATCCCCTATTTGCTGCTACGCTAGAGATATTATCCCATGTGATGCAAAAAACGGTTTAGCCGATGTTCACTGGAGGGCTTAACGATGAAAGTAATGGCCTACATGAAAATGCCTTTCAGCTATCACGAAGGGTGGCAAGAACTTAAGGCAAAATCTCCCTCAATTCCTCTGCTGGCATGGTGTGTAGTGCTACCTATGTCGCTGCTTCCTCCCGTTATGCTCTACTTTGCAGGCACGCATTATGGCGATGCTTTCATGGCAGGCTTTGCTGACCGCGAGTGGCGGTTCGTCACTACTATCCTCTTTCTCGCTGAACTACTGACATTTTTTATCATGGGCTGGGTGATTCACGCCATCGTCAATGGCACGGAGCAGCTCTCCATCAGTTATCAAGATGCCTACCTGCTGGCGGCGTTGGCCCCTTTACCGCTTTGGGCATCATCAATGGCACTGTGGGTGCCTAACCTGTTCTTTAATACGCTAGTGGCGCTCGCTGCACTAGTTATCTCTTGCAGTTTGATTTACCACGGCTTACAAGCACTCTGCACTCGCAAAGAGCATGACGTTGTCACGATCTCGGCTACCTATACCATTATGTCGGCGGGCATTTTAGGCTGGGGGCTTTTGTTAGCAGTTATTTGGGCTTATTAAGCGGGGATAGGCTGACAGTGAAAGTCGGTATCGACAAGGGAGCTCAGCTTGTTTGAGCTCCCTCCTACTTTCTCTATCGCCAATGCTCAGCAGAATCCTGCGAGTTACGCCGCATTTAGGGCTTCGGCGGGGCCAAAGTGCTCAAAGTGTCGCTTCGAAGCAGGTACACCCAAGCGCGCAAGCTCTTGATTAATGAGCGCCATAAAGCCGTGTGGCCCGACAAAATAGCAGCGAGCCTGAGCTGGCAGGTAGTCCGCTAGCAGGCTCCCGTTAATGCGCCCTTGATGATCTCCGCCCGCCTCGTTTTCGTAGATGGTAATAGTGTTCAACTGGGCGGGGTATTCGCTGCCTAACGCCGCTAACACGTCGGTAAAGGCGTGGTGTTCGGCATCCAGCGCGGCATGCAGGTAAGTAACGCTGCGCCCCTGTTCAAGCGCCTGCTTGGCAATCGGCAGCAAGGGCGTTTGACCGACGCCCCCGCTAATCAGCATTAACGGCTCTTGATCGCCGGCCAAGATTAACTCACCCGCTGGCGGCAGCAGTTCGATGGTGTCGCCTACGCTAAGCTGATCATGAAAAAAGCGGCTTGCGACTCCCTCGGCTTCCCGCTTGATAGAAAGCCGATAGGAGCGCCCGTTGGGTACATCTGAAAGGCTATAGTGGCGGTAAACCGGCTGGCCATCGATGGTGAGTTTGACACCGATATATTGCCCGGGAAGGTGCGCGGCAACCTGGCCACCATCTTCAGGTTCGAGGATAAACGAGCGAATCACGCGGCTTTCCTGGTGGGTATTCGCAATACGAAAACGCCGTGTACCGCGCCAGCCACCGGGCTGCTGCTCAAACGTTTGGTAGCGCTGCTTTTCAAGGCTTATTAGCAGGTCAGCCAACTCTTGATACAGCGCACTCCAGGCATCGGCCACTTCCGGCGTGACCGCATCGCCCAGCACGTCACCAATCGCCGCCATCAAACACTCACCCACAATAGGGTATTGGTCGGGCTGGATATCCAGGGAGACGTGCTTATTCACCACGATTTCCAGCGTCTCTCTCGCTTTCTGTGGTGAATGGCGTAGCTGCACGTAGGCAAGAATCATCCCTGCCAGTGCGCGGGGCTGACCGCCATTTTGTTGGTGTGCCTGATTAAACAGTGGCTTCACCTGCGGGTAACGCTCAAACATCAGCGGGTAAAAGCGCTGGGTAATCGCGTCTAGATGCTCAGCAACAACAGGTGCTGTGGTTTGAACAATCTCTTCCTGAATGGGTGTTAACATGTGCGCCTCATAAGGAATATTTTAAATACATCTTTAAAATATCAAGCTTTGCGCTCAGCGTAAACAGACATCGAATATCATTTCCGCACGCCTGTGCACACCGTACAATGGCGTTTTACTTAGGTTGATGGCTCTCTATGCACTTAACTCGCTATACCGATTACGCCATTCGCGTTCTTCTCTACCTCGCGGTGAAGGGTGAAGAGCGCACCACAATCAATGAGATAGCGCAGACATTTTCCATCTCACGCAATCACTTGATGAAGATTGTTCAAGAGCTTAATCAGAAAGGATATCTCACCGCCATACGCGGTAAACATGGCGGGTTACTGCTTGGCCGCCCACCAGAAACGATTTTACTGGGGGCTTTGGTTCGAGACACCGAACATGAGATGGCGCTGGTGGAGTGTTTTCGCGAGGACAATAAATGCGTTATTACGCCCTCTTGCCGCTTGCAGCCAATTTTGGCGGAAGCGCTGTCGGCATTTTTCAACGTCTTGGATCACTATACGCTTGCCGACCTGCTAACCGGCCGAGCATCACAGCTCTCAACGCTGATGCGTATTCCCACCCTCAACGTTTCCCACTAGCCGCTCGATTGTAAACGTCTGTGGTATACAGGTAGCGCTTTGCAATGTTCATGCTCTATTAAATGCTGGCTACCTATTAAGAAGCATTATACTTATTACCATTTAGATGCCGAGCTGATGGTTAAAAACCGCTCAACCGGCGGTGCTGGCGTATACCTCAACTTCACCCCGAAAACAGAACGACTCATCAAGACAGGGAATGGATAACTATGTCTAGCGCAACTCCTGATCAAATCGCCACTATCATGGTTATTGACGACCACCCGCTGCTGCGCCGTGGGGTTCGCCAACTCCTGGAAATGGAAGACGACCTGACGTTGATATTTGATACCGGCTCGCCTCAAGAAGGCATTGAAAAGGCCGTTGCGCTAGAGCCCGATATGCTGCTGCTTGACCTTAATATGCCGGTAATCAACGGGCTCGAAACCCTTAAACAATTGCGTGACGGGGGCTATTGCGGCCGAATCATCATGTATACGGTTTCTGACCAGGAGGACGATGTAGTTGATGCACTGCGCGGCGGTGCCGATGGCTACCTGCTCAAAGATATGGAACCGGAAGATATGGTACGCCAGCTTCGCCAGGCGGCTAAAGGGCGCATGGTCATTAGCGAAAACTTAACGGCGCTGCTGGCTGAGGCGCTGCGTAATCAGCGCACTTCCCCGCCAACTCAATCAGTGGATACGCTGACTCAGCGCGAAAAAGAGATCTTAGCGGAACTAGCCGCGGGCATGTCGAACAAGCTTATCGCCCGCAAGCTGGATATTACCGAAGGAACCGTCAAGGTACACGTGAAGCACTTATTGAAAAAGTTACACCTGCGTTCCCGGGTGGAAGCAGCCGTATGGGCAGTTCAAGAAGGGCTTAACCGGTAGCAAGCCGTTGATTCTAAGTGGATACCCCTAAGGTATGGAAATATTATTGCCAATACTACTCGGAAGTGTGATGTATCTGTGGCGTGTTGTCGCACTAATATTGATCAATATCAGGGCATACTTTTTAGGTGTGGCCATACTGACGGAGGACAATCAATAAATTTGCCCTTCAGAGCAGGAGTTCACATGGGAACACGTAATAAGAGAGCAGGTCCTTGGCTGGTTCTCGGGCTGCCGATCGCCCTCGGGCTGGCCTGGATCACCCAAGGCAGCGGGGTGATCGAAAATGACCTTGAGCGCAATATTTACATCCCCGAAGAGCTGACCATGCCGCTGCAGGTGCAGGCTGCCCACAATGGCGAACAGATCTTCTTCCGCTATCGCTGGCCGGCATCGCAGCCCCATGTTTATCACGACATGCTGCGCTACGAGGACGGCGAGTGGATTCGCCACGGCCGCTCGGTGCCAGGGCCTGACCCCGACGGCACCTACGAAGACCGGGTCGCCATGTTGGTAGATGACGGTGGCGTGCCCCAGTTCAGCCGCTATGGCGGCTACATCACCGTTGGCAACCAGATGCGCTTCTTCACCAACTCCGCGTCACCGGCTGACGTACAAGCGCACCCGCATTTGGGTGAGCAGCTAGGCCAGAGCGACGTGCGCAAGTATCTGCCGGCCACGCGAACGGATCAGAACGACTGGCGCAGCGTGGTGGATGCCGACGTACTGACGACACAGCGCGAGGCCGGCTATTTCCTCGACCTCTGGCACTGGCGCGCAGGGCGCTCCAATGCTGTTAATGCCTCGGATGACCAGTGGATCGGCGAGTATCGCAACAGTGATGCCGGCACGGGCCCTTACACCACCAACTGGGACGGCGACACCAACCAGCCTCGCTGGATGCTCGACCCTGAGCAGACCGGTCAGCGCGCCCTGCGCTGGGAAGACGTGACCTCTGGGCAGGTCGATTTCGACGGCCTTTATTTCCTGTCGGAAAACAATCGGACCGATTTCGACCCTGACCACGACTGGCAAAACGGCGATGTCATCCCGAGACGGCTACTGCGCCAACCTGACGGCTCCCGCGGCGACATCACGGTGAACGCAGGCCCCGCGCGTTGGGAAGACGGCTACTGGGACGTGACTCTGATGCGGGACATGGATACCCGAAGCCCGTTGGACGACAAAGCGTTCCGGGAACAGGGCGTTTATGATATTGCCATCGGCGTTTACCGCAACGCTACCGGCAGCCGCTGGCATTACGTGTCTCATCCTTACACGGTGGGCCTTGGGCGCGAAGCAGACTTTCAGGCGATGGCCTTTGAAGGCGACTCGCCGGATTGGTCGTCTGACTGGTTCGACATGACCCTCTTCTACCCCGGTCAGGTCGATTGGCCGCTGCTGATCAGCCGCGCCCATGCTGGTGCCGAGGACATCGCCCAGGGCACCCCGGTGCGGGCGCGCCACAGCGAAAAACAGCTTGCCCTATACGGCGTGGAGATGGAATTTAACGACGCCATTACCAGCCGCTGGATGATGACGCTAATAGCGGGCCTAATCGCCATGCTCGGCGTGGCTATCGCCCTGCTGCCCGCCTTCCGCCAAACTCGCCAAGGAGACCGCTCATGAACGGCACCCATGCCATGCTCTCCCACTTTCCGGTGGGCTTCTGGGCACTTGCCACTCTGATGATCCTGGTTGGTGCTTTCATGACCGGCCGCTTGGCCGAAATCAGCCGCGCCGCTTTGCTGCCGGTGCTGGTGCTTAGCCTGCTGGGGGCACTCGCCGCCATCGCCATTGGGTTGATTGTTTGGCCGATGGCCGCCAACCTGACCAGCCCGCTGGCGCGCAACCATATCCTAATGTCCTTTTGGTCGCTGGGCATCTACGCCGTGATAACCGTGCTGGTATGGAAAGCCGGTGATACAGCCTTCGACGACGCTCGCCGTTGGGCGCTGGTGATCTTGGCGCTGACCGGTGGCCTGATGTTCTCGGCGGCCGGCACCCTGGGCGGCCACCTTGCGGGTTCTACCACCGCTTTTTCCAAGGTGCTGGGCCTGATGGGTTGGGAGGTCTACACCACCTTCTATAGCCCACTGTGGGTTATTGCCATCATGGTGCTCATCGGCATTGCCCTGGGGGCACTCGGCATTATGAGCCAGCGCCGAACCGGCTGATATTAATGCCAGTGGCTATAAAAGAAGGGGCTCGCTTTAGCGAGCCCCTTGCCGTTTAGCGCACGTTTTTCAAGGGTAAATGTACTAACTTGGCTATAGATTTTTTCAATCGACCCAATAAAATTTACTATTGCCATTCGTTAAAGTGAACTGCATGATGCAGGTATGTTTTGCCATGATTGAACAGCAATAAGCAACAAAAGCCGCTGGGCAGCAGTACGTACATTAGAGATTACCTCATGAACCATGAATTTCCCTTACTTGAAGCCCAGCAAGGGATCCACGAGCTTACTGCCGCAGGGGCTCCTCTTGCTAAAACCTTGGCAGCGGTAGCCGAGTGGGCAGAGCTGATGCTGCCTCAAGCGCTGGTCTCGATCATGCGCTTCGACCCTGAAAAAAATGCCTTAAGTTTGGTTCCTAATCGCCATTTCTCACCCAACTATACCGCTCACATGCAAGACCTGGTGATTGGTCCTGATATTGGCACATGCGGACGAGCCGCATTTGAAAAGCAGCTGGTAGTGACGCGAGATATTAGCTTAGAGCCGAACTGGGCACCCTTTCAGGCGCTCGCCCAAGCGGAAGGGCTGCGAGCCTGCTGGTCAGTACCGATTCTGACTGCCAATGGAGAACTGCTTGGCACCTTCGCCACTTATTACCGCAGCCCTGCCCTGCCTACTCAAGAAGAACAGAATAACCTTGCCCGTAGTGCAAGCCTTGCAGCCTTAGTATTGCTTCGCCACCGTGACAAACAGCATCACCGCACGCAATCCGAGTGGCACCGCTCGTTATTTTTTAATCACCCTGATGGTGTTTACGAGTTTGACCTTGAAGGCCACTTACAACGCTGCAACACCGCGCTTGAACGCATTACTGGCTATAAATCGTCAGCGTTACTTGGCCTACATTTCAACCAGTTTATTGCCCCTGATTTTCAGGAGTTAACCCAAAGCGCCTTCGATGCGGCTTGCAGTGGCCAGGCCATTACCTATGAAACGCTAGGCAGGCATGCCGATGGGAATTACTACCAGCTGGAAATTACTAACTTTCCCGTCATTATTGATGATGTCATCGTCGGCGTTTACGGAATATGCCGCGATATTACCGAGCGCAAACAGCAAACAGACGAATTACGCTTATTAAAAAGGGGCATGGAATCAAGCCCCAGCGGCATTCTGATGATAGATGCGCAGCAGCCCGGCATGCCGATTGTCTTCGCGAACCCTGCTTTTTACCGCATGACAGGCTATGAGCCTGCCGAGGTCATCGGCAACCATAGCCGTTTTCTGCGCGGGAGAGATACAGACCCCAAAGCGGTTGATGCCATTCGCATCGCCATGCAAGAGCAGCGTGACGTTAATGTTACGCTGCTCAATTACCGTAAAAACGGCCAGCCCTTCTGGAATCATCTTGTCGTAAGCCCCGTTTTTAACCCAGACGGCACCTGCACGCACTTCATCGGCATTCACCAGGATATTACCCACGAGAAAGAGCAAGAGGCTCAGCTGGCTTACCAGGCAACCCATGATCTACTCACTGGCCTACCCAACTATTCAGCCTTTACCGAGCAATTAAACAACGTATTCCAGCAGCACCAACTAGATAGCAGCAATACCTTTGCGGTCATGCATCTTGATTTGGATGGCTTTAAAACCGTCAATGACGGTTTGGGGCACCTTGCTGCCAACCAGGTGTTAATTGCCGTCGCGCAGCGGCTTGAAGGGTTTGTTCAGCATCCTGATATGGTGGCGCGCTTGGTGGGTGACGAGTTTGCTTTTCTTTTAACAACAAAAGATGACCATAGAGAAAATACCGCAAACTTAGCCAGGCGGATTTTGACCAGCCTTGCTCAACCCATAGCGCTTGAGGGGCAGCTGGTTCATATAAGCGCTAGCATTGGTATCGCTTGCCATGATGTGTCCATCAAAGAGCCCTATAGCCTACTGCAGCACGCCGACCTGGCATTAGAACAAGCCAAACGACAAGGGCGAAACACCTGGCAGTGGTACCGTGGCCGCAAAGCAGAACGCGTTAAACACAGTGTCGGCATGCGGCACGATTTGCATACAGCACTGATTGACGGGCAGTTCGAGCTTTATTACCAGCCGATTGTTGATGCCGTGAACGGCCGCATGCGCAGTGTCGAAGCATTAGTGCGTTGGCATCATCCTACCCGGGGTTTAGTACCACCCGGTGATTTCATTCCTTTGGCGGAACAAACAGGGCAAATTATTCCGCTTGGCAGCTGGGTGCTCCACCAAGCCTGCCGAGAAATTGCAGCACTGAATGCCCACAGTGAGAATATGCTGTGCGTCGCCGTCAATATTTCTTCGTTAGAATTCTGCCGAGAAGGCTTTCTTGAAGAAGTAAAGCACGCGCTTCATACCTCAGGGTTAGCGCCGCAGCAACTTGAGCTAGAAGTGACAGAAAGCGTATTGCTAGACGGTACGGACCCCATCATTGAGCTGATGGAAACACTGAACACAATGGGGGTTCGCGTTGCCATCGATGACTTTGGCACCGGTTTTTCAAGCCTGAGCTACTTGTGCGATTTACCTACCCACAAGGTCAAGCTGGATCGCAAGTTCGTGCAAAAAACCCTGGAAAACCGCCGCATGGCGGCGATCGTGCAGGGTGTCATTACCATGGCACATCATATGGACATGCTGGTGGTCGCTGAAGGAATCGAAACACGCGCCCAGCAAGAAGACTTAATGCACAGGCAGTGCGACTTGCTCCAAGGCTACTTATTTGCACGCCCCATGCCGCTAAAGGAACTGCGGTGTTTACCTGGCCTGCTGCCTGCACATGTGGCTAATCTTTAACTAGCCAATCTTTAACACCGGCTTAACGGTGGTGCCGTTTTTGGAGTCTTCAAAAGCCTGATTGATCTGCTCCGGCGAATAGAACTTCACCAGCTTATCAAAAGGGAAACGCCCTTCCTTGTAATAGGCAACCAGCTGAGGAATAAACACCCGAGGCACTGAATCACCCTCGATCACGCCAATCATTGATTTACCTTCAGCCATCAAGTCGTGGTGCACATCCAGCGTGACCTCCGGCGTGACGCCGACAATGGCCGAGACGCCCAGTGGGCGCAGCGCCTGTAGCGATTGCCGTACCACCAGGGGCACACCGGTCGTTTCGACCGCATATTCGCTGCCGCCACCGGAAATTTCTCGCACACGCTCGACCGTTTCTTCCTGCCCGCCATTAACGGTGTGAGTTGCGCCAAGTTCACGAGCAAGTGCCAAGCGGCTTTCGTTAACGTCCACCGCAATAATGCGCTGACAGCCAGTGATTTTAGCGGCCATAATCGCAGAAAGCCCCACCGCGCCACAGCCATACACCACAATCGAGCTACCGAACGCAGGCTTGAGACGATTAAGCACCGTGCCCGCCCCCGTCTGTATACCGCAACCCAACGGCCCCAGCATTGCCAAATCTACCTCAGCATCAACCTTCACGGCGTTACGCGCGCTGACCACAGCATGGGTGGCGAACGACGATTGGCCGAAAAAGGTGGCCAGCGCCTGGTTATCTTGCTGCAGCCGGTGGCTGCCATCGTCCATCACACCGCCAAAATTCAGCGCGTTGAAGGTATCGCATACCGTTGGGTGGCCGGTCAGGCAGTGGCCGCAGCTGCCGCAGTGGGCAAACGACAGCACCACATGATCGCCCACTTCAAGCCCTGTCACGCCCGCACCAAGCGCCTCGACCACGCCTGCCCCTTCGTGCCCCAACACAATCGGAAACGGTGCAATCCCCAGGTCACGCGCTACGGCATCCGTGTGACACACGCCGGTCGCGACAATACGCACGCGAATTTCGCCGTTAGCCGGGTCAGCTAACTCCACACTTTGCCACTGAAAATCGTCGCCCTGTTTTAACGTCACTGCTGCTTGAATTTGCATCTTTTTTTCTCCCTTCGGCTCTCGCCCAGCCCGGGCGAGAACCGATCAAATCAAAAAATCTGTTTAAACGAGCTATCACAAAAACTTAGTTAACTGCAGGCGGAAGAGATCCCCATCGCTTTCCAAACCTTTTAAGCCACCGGCCTGCGCGTCATATTCATGATAGTAAGCGCCTTTGAGCATCAGCCCAGCGGTAGGCCACAGGTAACCTGTTTCAGCCCCGATAGCATGGCGTTCCGCCTTGTTGGTGGTGGGCGCGCCCTGGTCGGCTTCTAACTGCCAGGCATTGTAGCCCACCAGCCCCAATTCAACGCCGTTGCTCAAACGATGCCCGACCCCCCATTCCACCAACCAGCTGTCACCCGGCGTAATGCCGGTATCGTCCTGTTCGGTCTTGATTTCGTAACGCGACAGCGCCGAGACGTTCCAACGCTTCTCCTCGTCAAAGTACCACACGCCCCCCAGCGTCAGCATGGTGGTGCCATAGCCCTTGCCTACTGAAGCGGGGTTATCAGCATCGAAGCTGGCAGTATCGAACCAATGGCCGCCCGCAACGGTGATATCCCACTGTTCGCCGTGCCAACCGAGTATCAGCGGGCCGACTAACACATCGCCAATGCCGTTGTCATCAAAACGATTACCGCCGGCAACATCCAGGTCAAACTCGATATCCAGCAGAGGAATAATCGCTTCCATGCCGTAGTCGGCACCGAGGAAGGTTTTATCTGTCATCCAAATAAAGCGATGAGCTAGTGCGTTCACCGTACCGCTATTATTACCCGGCACCGTTGCGCCCGTGCCATCTTTGAAGCTATCAACATCGTAGTGAATCAGGTAGGCGCGATAGTAAAGCCCCGGTGGCGGTGCCGATGCTGCGCTCAACCCTTCAATGCCGAGTGAATAATGGCCGTTGACGGCAAGCGCTGACGGTGTTGCGGCACTAGCACTCAGTGCCGCCAGGAAAATGGAGGCTGTTTTTTTCATGGCTTGTTATCTCTTTTATCAGCCGACGTGTCACCCGTGGCGGGTGGCAGGCGTTGTTATGAGGGTAAAGGGGTTAGCTAACTAGGCCCCGTTACAGGGCCTAGCTAGAAATGCCTAGTTAAAATAAATAGTTATATAAATACTTGGCTATAAAGACCTAGCTAGCAAGGCCTTTTAGAAGGGATAGCCACGCGGCGTTTGCTGCACGCTGATCCAGTGGTCGGTAGTAAACTCCTCGATCGCCCAGTCGCCGTTGAAGCGGCCAAGGCCAGAGTTCTTCTCGCCACCGAAGGGCACGTGGGCTTCGTCGTTGACCGGCATATCGTTGACATGCGTCATGCCTGCTTTAATGCCTCTGGCAAAGCGCACGCCGCGTTCCAGGTCGCCGGTAAATACCGCGCTGGAAAGACCGTACTCGGTGCCATTCGCAAGCGCCAGGGCATGGGCATCGTCGCGGGCTTTCTGAATACCCACCAGCGGGCCGAAGATCTCTTCGCGGCTGATCTCCATCTCTGGGGAGACATCGCCAAACACATGCGGCGGTACCAGCTGACCGTTAATTTCGCCTTCTACCAGCACGGTCGCGCCTTCACGCTTGGCGGTAGCAATCTTCTCTTCCAGCCCTTCACGCTGCTTGGCGTTGATCACCGGCCCAACCACCGTAGCCATATCGTTGGGGTCGCCTACCTGCAGCCCTTTCACCTTAGCAACAAAACGTTCCACAAAGCCGTCATAGACGCGCTCATCAACGATGATGCGGTTGACCGCCATGCAGATTTGGCCTTGGTGAAGGAATTTACCCATTGCCGCGGCGTTCACCGCTTGGTCAAGGTCGGCGTCATCCAACACAACGAAGGGGCTATTGCCACCCAGCTCTAGCGCTACCTTCTTGATATGTTCGCCACCGCTGGCAATACGCCCAATGCCACGGCCAACCTGGGTTGAGCCCGTGAAAGAGATCATCCGAGGCACGCGGTGCTCAACAAAGGCATCGCCGATTTCACTGCCGGCACCCACCACCACGCTGAGCAGGCCTGCGGGCAAACCGGCTTCCTCGAAGATTTTCGCCAGCAGTAGCCCGCCGGTCACCGGCGTATCGCTAGCCGGCTTCACCACCACCGCATTGCCTAGCGCCAGCGCCGGGGCAATAGAGCGCTGGGAAAGGTGTAGCGGAAAGTTCCAAGGGCTGATCACCCCGACCACGCCCAGCGGCTTGCGGTAAACGCGGTTCTCTTTTCCCGGCACGTTAGACGCCATGGTCATACCGTGAACACGCCCCGGCATGCTGGCCGCTTCCTGGGTGATGCCACGCGCCGCCCCCCACTCAACGTTGGCTTTTAGCCGGGTACTGCCTGATTCACGAATCAGCCAGTCGATAATTTCATCCTTACGTGCATCAAAAATCGCCACTACCCGGTGCATTAAACTCGCGCGCTCAGCAGGCGGTTTCGCCGCCCACTCGGCCTGGGCTTTTTCTGCCGCTGTAAACGCAGCATCTAAATCGCTGCGATCCGCTAGGCGAATCGACAGCAGTGCGCTGCCATCGTAAGGGTTGGTAACGTCCGTGGTGCGCTCGCTGCTACCCTCGCGCCACTCACCCGCAATAGGCTGAAGATGAAAATCGCTATAAGCGCTGCTCATAATCAAAACTCCTGAGTCTGTATAAATAACAAGCCGTTCAGAGGTGACATATTAAGCCTCTTTTACTGACGAATACCCGACTTGCCTGGCGATAAAATACCGTTAGGGTCTAGTGCGTTCTTCAGTGCGGTATGTACATTGCGCAGCGGCTCGCCAAACGTACCGGCGACCTGCTCCATAAACTCAGTGTTAGTGCGGTAGAGGCCATAGCCACGCTTAGCAAACTCATCAATCAGCTCAGCGAAACAGTCGTGAGCACGCTGGGTCTCTTCGGGGTCTTCACGGTTGTAGAGCAGGTCGATGACGTGGTGCATATCGCGCCAGCCAACGATGTATTCGGCCACGTAGTCAAAGCCGTATTTGCCGAGAATCTGCTGGGCCAATTCGGTCTGATCTTTGGTTTCGCTGCCCTTGGCCTGAGACACCGGCGCAAACCACATAGAACCACCGCCCCCACGCCAGTTGTAAAGGCCGAATTCCTGCAGGTTCATGTCACCTTTCATCAGTGCTGAGCGATACTCGAAGCCACCGCCCCGCTTTTCAGCTTCTTCACCGTACATGATGTTGGCTTTGCCGCTGGCGCTGAAGGCCTGCTCAACGATCTTCCAGTTGACCTCAATTTGCTCAGGCGTGCCGTAGAGCGCCGCGTAGACGTTCCATTCACCGATGCCCTCGTCGGCCTTGATGCGCTCGATGGCTTCTCTGGGGATAGATTCTTTACCGTTGTAGTAGTCTTTGCGCACTACGTGGGTACCTGCATCCCACAGGGTATGCACAATCACTACCGCGTTAGGAATAATTTGCGCGATACGCAGCGGGCGCAGCACATCAACAATTTCAGCGATATCTTCAGGATCTTGATACTGGATCAAGAAAGGCCGGTACGCCGGTGGCTCAGGCATCAGCCACAGCCCCATTTTGGTCACGACACCGTAGTTAGACTGAGTGAAGAGGCCGTCAATGTAAGGCCCATAACCCCATTTAAACACCTGCCACGAGCTGGAATTTTCAATACCGCCCATCCCGGTGCGAATCATCTCGCCGTTGGCCAGCACTACTTCCATACCGCACTGAAACATAAAGTGCTCGCCGTAGGGGGTATAGCCCACACCGCGGTCTAGCGTATTGCCCACTGGCCCTGCAATGGCAGACGGCGCTGGCGGGTCTAGCCACAGCTTGTAGCCTTTCTCTTTGATATAGTCGTAAAGCTGCTGATAGGTAACGCCCGGCTCAATCAGCGCCGTACAGACCTCTGGGTCTACGTTGATAATACGGTTCAAACGGTGCAAATCGAGGATAACCTGCCCGGTGGCACCCGGCGCTGCCGAGCCATAGCCAAGGTTTTTACCCGTAGAAATAGTCCAGATCGGCACTTTGTACTGGTTGCAGATGCGGACAATTTCCTGCACCTGCTCAGCTTCGTTGGGTAGCAACGCTGCCGACGGAATATAGTCGGCGTCGTCACCGGCCATCATGATTTTGGTATAGGGCGCTAGCTGTTCGCTCTCGGTCAGAACACTCTCGCTGCCAATCGTGTCGCGAAACAGGTTTAACGCGGCATCGAAATCGGCCTCTGCAACGCCTTTAGGCAAAATACGCTGTGTCGTGCTCATAAATGTGTCTCTCGATTATTGTGCTTTAAATTCAGGGCGATTTAGAGATTCAAGGTGCTTTAACGTCACAGTTGGACCAAAAAGCTCAGCTCGCTACCGCTCGCCGTCGTTGCCGTGCGCTGGAAGCGTTGAGCATGACGGTGACGATCAGAGGTCAACGCTAAGCGGGCATACTCACGCCCTAATGACGCCTGCCAACTGCCGGTTTCAATGGCCAAGGGTTCGATCACAGGGCCACGGTGGCTTAACAGCTGGTGCTGGTCTGGCGCGTGACGCCCCAGCGCAAGCAGCCGACCACGCCCGGCAAGTAGGCTGGTCAGCAGCACGATGCCAGACTCATCGGTAAAGCCGGCGGCCAGCGTACCCGTGGGTAACGCACTCAGCGCCAGCGGATTAAAGGCACCTTCATAGCGGGGTTGCAAGCCTAGCTGACGCAGCCCAAGCCCAAGCTCCGTGGTCGATTGATCATGACCATAAAGCGTAATGTGGCCTTGCAGCGGCACACTGGCCGGGTTCGCGGCGAAGGCGCTGGCTAGCGATAACGGAGCGGTAGCGCCCAGTAAAAAGCTGTTTTTGAGTAACGCTCGGCGAGTTAACTTCATGGCATTTACTCCTCACCGGCAGCGGCATTTGCCAGTTCACCGCGCAGTAACGCATCAATCAGTTCGTCAAGTTCTGCATTGCTAACTTTGGCTTCACGCAGTGAAGGCATGGCAGCACGGCCTTGCCGCACCGTGTTACGAATATAAGTGCCGCGTGCTTCCCAGGCAGTCTCGGGGAAAGGCATGGTAATCATGGGGCCAACGGCTTTATCCAGGTTGTGACAATGAGAGCAAACCTGCCGATACACTTCGGCAGGTTCACGCTCTTCAGCGGCAACGCTTGTAGTAGCCAGTGGCAGCAATAGGCTACCCGCCACTAGAAGGCGTTTAAACGTAGAAGAGGAAAGCAGCCGAAGCGGCATGCGGGCAGGGGCTGGGGTGTCTACAGTGTACCGATTGATTGTTATGTTGTGCATATTAGCATCATCCGTTATTTCGCCAAGGGTATGTCAGTTGCAAGGTACCCAGTACGGCCATTGAGAGTCTAAAACAAGAGCCTAAAACTTTAGTATAAATCAATGGTTTATCGCTGGCCTCATGGCAACTACCTATCAAAATCCGTGCCGATATTAAAAATAATACAGCTATCAAGGGGTTAGTAGACCAGTATGGCACCACCGTCTGCTTAGCGAACGTCTGTTCGCAAATAGCGTTTAATCATTTGATTAACGCTTCATCAAATGATCAACCTGTTTTCGACCATGCCATCCTTGCGCTTTTTCAACGTGCTTTTTCGAAGTGCTTTTTTAACGTGCTTTTCCAAGGCTGCAGGCCAAGTGATACCCTTACTCGTTCACCTCCAGCCCCCTTCCCTTTTAATCTCAACGTGAGTCGGTATGTTTCTTTCATCCTCAGACTACCCAAACGCTCGCGACTTAATGGACGCGTTGCGCTTTTTGCCAGAAGAAGGCCAAATTTGGCTAGGCGAGCAACGTATGCTGCTAATGCCGCTTGCCGCGTCGACATTTTTTCGCAACGAACTCATTACGACATTAGGCATGGAGCGCGCCCGCGGCCTTTTTATGCGCCTGGGGTACTATTCAGGGCTGATGGATGCCGAGCTGGGCGCGTCGTTAAGGGGGGAACGTTTAGGATTGGAAGACAGTTTTCTCGCCGGGCCACAGCTTCATGCGCTGCAAGGGCATGTGCAGGCAGTCCCTATCAGCCTGGAAATAAATCTAGAAGAGGATCGCTTTTATAGCGAATTTATCTGGAAAGACTCGTTTGAGGTAGATGTATGGCGCTCTCGCGGGCAACAGCGCGAACCGGCCTGTTGGACACTGCTCGGTTACGCCTCTGGCTACGCCACCCAACTCCTGGGGCGCGAAGTTCAGTATAGAGAGGTGAGTTGCCGCTCCTGTGGTGACGACAACTGCCGCATTATTGGCAAGCTGGCAGAAGAATGGCCTGACCACGCCGCCTTTGCTGACTTACTGCGTGAAGCCCCTTTGATCGATGAGCTTTACGAACTTCAAGCGCGTATTGCCACACTGGAAAGCGACCTGGCGCGCACCCGCGAAACGGAAAGCTGGGGGCCAATTGGTTCAACGCCCGCCTTTCGCGAAATGCTCACCATGCTCGATAGCGCAGCACCCTCTGAAGTGCCCGTGTTGCTACTGGGTGAAACCGGCACGGGAAAAGAAATTCTTGCGCGACGTTTGCACGATAATAGCCTTCGCGCCAGCGGGCCGTTTATTGCCGTGAACTGCGCGGCCATACCGCCTGAACTGATAGAGTCAGAGCTATTTGGCGTCGAAAAAGGAGCCTACACTGGGGCGGTGCAGTCGCGTATGGGGCGTTTTGAACGCGCCGATGGTGGCACCCTTTTTCTGGATGAGCTGGCTGAGCTTTCGCCGCGCGCGCAGGCAGCGCTGTTACGTGTGTTGCAGGAAGGCCAGATTGAACGCGTGGGCGGCGAGAGCGTCACCGAGGTCAACGTGCGTATCGTTGCCGCTACGCATACCGATTTACTCACCCGTGTTGAACAGGGAAGTTTTCGCCAGGATCTGTTTTATCGCCTAAACGCCTTTACCTTGAACGTGCCACCGCTGTGCCAGCGCCTGGACGATATCGTGCCCTTGGCGAAGCATTTTCTCAGCCATTTTGAACATCACTACCAACGCCGCACTCTGGGGTTTTCCGATCAGGCGCGCTCTGCCATGCACCAGTACCGCTGGCCAGGCAACGTGCGCGAGCTCAAAAATTGCGTCGAACGCGGTGTGATTCTTACCCCGGATAATAAACACCTAACCGAAAAAGCCTTATTCGGTGATTACCGCGTACCCACCCTGGAACGCGAAAAAGCGCAAGGCTTGAACGATACCGGCATGCTGATGCCATCACCGGATGAGCATTCCAGCAACGCATCGCCCCGCCAGCGTATTCAACCGTTACTAGACGCTGGCATGACCTTGGAAGAAGTAGAAAAAGCACTCATCCAAGCCGTTAATAGTGATAGCGGCGGCAATATAACGGCAGCGGCACAGCGGCTGGGAATGACCCGTGCAGCCTATGCCTACCGTCTGAAAAAACATCAACTGTGACTACATCACACCGTAAAATTGTCTCCCGCTAACGGTCCCAGGGCGGAACAGGGGCCAGCGACTCGAACAAGTAGTCGAGGAAAGCACGAACTTTGCGTGAGCGAAGACGCCGTTCGGTGGTCAGTACGTGGATGTCGCGGCGGCCCGGCATAACCTCGCAGCGCCAGGAGTCGAGCAGAGCAACCAGCGCGCCCGTTTTGAGTTCGTCGGCAATCAGCCAGGTCGGAAACATTACTAGCCCCTGCCCCAGCAAGGCGGCATGAACCAGGCTGATGGCATCGTTGCTGTAGAGATTGCCAGTGACCTCGAAAGGCGTCGCGCTGACCTGATCAGGTGCTTGAAAGTACCAGCGCTGACGGCCCATCTCGCCCTGATAGAGCAGGCAATTATGACGAGCGAGTGTCTCCGGCGAGTCGGGTTCGCCATGTGCCTGAAGATAGCTCGGCGATGCAGCGATCACGTAATTCATCGGTGCCAAACGACGCGCGACGAGCGACGAATCTGAGAGATCACCCACACGGAAGGTGATGTCGTGCCCTTCGCGCACCGGATCGACCACATGGTCATTAAGCTGCAGTTCGGCCTTGATAGAAGGATACCGCTCCTGAAAGTGATGAAGCAGGGGCACGATCTGGCGCTGACCAAAAGCTACCGGTGCATTGATGCGTAGCATGCCGCTGGGCTCAGCACCAGGATGCGCCAGCGCCTCCGTCGCGATGTCTAGCTGTTCCAGAATGTCGCGCACCTCTTGGTAATAGCGCCAGCCCGCCTCAGTCAGCGTCACCGCACGGGTATGCCGGTAAAGCAACGGCTGACCCACGGCCTCTTCCAAACCTTGGATCTGCCGGGAAATCGAGGAAACCGCTCGATGGAAGTGGCGAGCGGTAGCGGTGAAGCTTCCCGTGGCAGCGACACGCTCGAAGACGCGCAGGGCATTGAGATCCATCGTGTTGAAACTCTTTGAGTTGCGTTCCATGCAATAAAGCTTTGCAGTGCTTTCGATTGTGGCAATGGATAACCGCTACCAGAATACAGGCATCGGCTACCTACTTGGGTACCAGACATCGTTCACGCAAGGAGACATCACATGCGGAAAGGTACTGCACTTGTCGTCGGTGCCACCGGGATTACCGGTGGTAATCTGGCATCCTACTTAGTTGCCAGCGGTTGGACGGTCTATGGGCTTTCCCGTCGCGCGAGCGAACAGAGCGGCGTAATTCCGGTTGCCACGGATTTGCTCGACGCGTCGGCTACCCGAGAGGCGCTGGCTGGCCTGCCGATCACTCATGTCTTTTACTGCACTTGGATTCGCCGCGATAACGAGAAAGCCAATGTTGAGGCCAATAGAGCCATGATGCGCAATCTCTTCTCGGCGCTCAGTGACGTCGATCTACAGCACGCCTCACTGGTCACAGGAACCAAGCAGTATCTTGGTTCGTTTGAAGCCTACGGCAGCGGTCGCATTGAAACACCTTTCCGTGAATCGGAGCCTCGTGTTCCCGGCGACAACTTTTATTACGCGCTGGAGGACGTACTATTCGAAACCGCCGAGCGTCAAGGCTTCGCCTGGAACGTGCACCGTCCGCACACGGTGATTGGTTACGCCCGCGGTAACGCCATGAACATGGGCACCACGCTTGCCGTCTACGCCTCAATCTGTAAGGAGACCGGGAAGCCATTCGTATTCCCAGGTTCGCAGATTCAATGGAACGCGTTGACTGATATGACCGACGCGCTGGTGCTGGCACGCCAGATGGAGTGGGCCGCGACGACACCAGGGGCGGCGAATCAGGCATTTAACACGGTCAACGGTGACGTTTTTCGCTGGCGCCGCATGTGGCGCGAGATCGGCGAGTACTTCGGCCTTGAAGTGGCAGATTGCCCCGAGACGCCGCAGCCACTGGACGCCCAAATGGCCGGGGTCGACGCCACTTGGCGCAACATTGCCAAAAAGCATAATCTGATAGAGCCGGATGTCGCCAAGCTCGCGTCCTGGTGGCACACCGACGCCGATCTGGGTCGCGACCAGGAGTGTGTCAACGATACCGCCAAGTCACGCGATTTCGGTTTCGACCACTTCCGCGAGACCCGCGCTGCCTTCTTCGACCTATTCGATCGCCTGCGCGCCGAGAAGATTATTCCCTGATCGCAGATTATCGCGTATTAGCGCGGCGGAATGTCTGGCGCGGTTGGCGAGCTCCCCTTGCTGCGCATGGCTAAGCGTGCGGGCTAAGCGTTCAAGGGCGGCAGCCGCGTCAAGCGGCGCTTGGCGCAGGTGGGCAACGTGGCGCAGGCTGGCATCCAAACGACGCGCCAAATGGGGGGTTGCTTGCTCTCGATACGCTTGTAAGGCAAGCAGCGTTTCCCCTAGCGTAAGTGCCGTTAAGCAGCCATCCACTACGTGGTGGGTGGGTTCGCCCTGCACATGCGCCCAGTGCACCAGGCGCATCACACGGTGATAAAGCCGCGCCTGCCAAATCTCATCACGCCCGCTGTTTTCACGCACCGCCATCGTTTCAAGCTCTTTCAGCATCATGCCGGCAAGCTGTTGCTGCCGGCGCCGCGCATTGGTAGGAAAAATCAACCGAAAGGCGATTAACGCCAGCAGCGGGCCTGCCACTACCGCCAACGCTAGCGCCAGCGAATGGCTAAAAGAGCCAGAAAGCGGCAGGCTGGGTTGCGATAGCAGCAGTAAGATCATCACGTAGTCGATGGACCCATTCATCGTGCGCCGGTGGGCAAAGGGGATCACCGTCATCAAAATCAGCGGCAGCAATATCGCCACCAGCTGCCATTCGGCCTCTGCCCACGGCCACAGCAACCACCGCACACCCACCGCCATGAGCGCGCCCACCGCTTGCCAAGCGAGAATATGGCGCATGATCCACGCTGGATTCTCGAAGGTGGAAAAAAGCGTCACCATCACCGAAGTACCCAGCATCACATACGCCCCAGCGGGCCAGCCGGTAGCCACCCACGTTAGGCCGATCACCAACAACACCCCCGTGGTGCGCAGCATGGCGTGGCTCGCATGCACCCAGTCACGGTGGCGAATCACTAAGCGCCGTGCCGCCTCACGCTGAATGCGCCCGGTATCGCGAAAGCGTTGGCGTGCTAGTAGCGCATCGGCAAGACGCCCCAACACGCTGGCCAGTGCCGCATCGTTGGCCGCTAAACCCTGGGCGCGCTTTAGGTGCTCGGCCACCGCAGGCAGCGGCTCAGCGTTATCCATTGAAAGCGCAGCATCGGCCACCGCATGGCCCGCTTCAACATGGCGCGCCCCTTGTTGGCAGCGACGCAACCACAGCAAGGTTGCCGTGAGCGCCGCTAATATGGAGCGCTGAGAGCGTGCCGAATGACGCGCACGGCGCGAACCAGCGGCACTGGGTTCCAGCTGCGCTTCTATTACCGCAATATCGGCGAGTAGCTCGTTAGGTGCTGGTGCAGCCCCTGCCGATGAGTGATTCAGCCGTGCTGCCAATAAATGAAGTACCCGTGCCGTACTGCGTCGGCCGCGTTCTTCAAGGTCGCTGCGCGGTGCGCGGGGGGTCAGTAATAGGCCCACCAGCAGCGCCATGGCAACCCCGACCAGCACGGTCAGCAGGCGGTCGGCACCGAGCGCCAGGGTATTCATTCCCGAGGCGGTTCCCAACAGTGCCACCATAGAAGCGGAGTAGCCTGATAACAGCGTGGCGTAAGAAATCATGCTGTGCAGCGCGTTCCCCAGCCCAGCACACAGCCCGACCCACAGCGCCAGCCCGATGACGAGCCACAGCAGGCTCTCCCCCGCTGCCAGCAACAACAACAGCCCAACCGCGGTGCCCACCAAGGTGCCGACAACGCGATAGAGGCTCTTCTCAACCAGCAGCGCACGTACCGGCTGAGAGGCGGCCCAAACGGTCATCGCCGACCACTGCGGGTGTTCCAAACCAATGGCCCACGCCACGCACAAGGCTAAGCAAGACGCTAGCGCCGTGCGCAGCCCAAAGCGCAAGCGCTCGACATCAAAGCCGTGGTGGGAAAGCCAACGCACCAAGCGCTGCCGGTGGCTGGAGGTCATGGCATTTTCTTCCAAGTAAATTAACCAAGTAAGTGAAATAAGATTAATCAAACGAGCTTAATGAGCTGATGGCGCAAAGGCTTCAACCAAGGTATCAATCATCGCTCGTACCTTGGCCGGGGGGCGGCGATCAGGCGGAAAAAGCACATGCAGCCCGCCTAAATCCAGCATCGGTTGATCAAGCGTTAACGCCACCAAAGTGCCCTGCGCTAACGCCTCTGCCACAATGAAATTAGGCTGATAGATCACGCCCTGGCCACCCAGCGCGGCTGCCAACAGGGCATCACCATTATTGGATTTAAGATTACCGTGCACCGGCACCTGAATATTACCTTCGCGGCCAAACGCCCACGTGCCCCGCCCCTGCAAGGGTGAAAGGGTGTAGCTTAAGCAATTATGCTGGCTAAGTTCCGCCACGCGCTGGGGTGTGCCGTGGCGCGACAAGTAGTCAGGCGAGGCACATACCCACATCGGGCAATTGCCCAAGCGCCGCGCTTTAAGCGAGCTGTCGCTTAAATGCCCAATTCGAATCACCAGATCCCAGCCTTCTTGCATCAAGTCATGCTGGGCATCGCTCAGGCTTAGCTCTACCTCAACCTGCGGGTAACGACGGCTAAACGCCGGCAGTAACGGCGCGATAAAGCGTGCCCCGAAGGTAAGTGGCACGTTCATACGCAGCCGCCCGACGGCTTCCATTCCCTGAGCAGTCACCCCCGCCTCTGCTTCCTCCACTTCCTGCACGATACGTCGGCAGGCATCGAGGTAGTCGCGGCCGGCATCCGTTAACACCAAACGCCGCGTTGTACGGTGCAATAGTTTAACGCCCAAGCGCTTTTCTAAGGCGTCCATATGCTTGGTCGCCATCGCCGGCGATATGCCCAGAGCTCGCCCCGCCGCCGAAAGGCTACCGCGGCTGTGCGCCTCAACAAACATCTGCATACCGGTTAGGCGATCCAACATTCACTTCTCACTCACAGTTAACAGTGTTCGTAATACTACCATGTTCTCTTACTTAAAGAATAAAGCTAAAGTAACGCTCATTCGCTTAAGCGGCTACAAGCCACAGGAGCATTGCTTATGTCTTCAAATACGGGGTCTTCCAGTACGCCCACCCAACCTGTTTTATTTGTGCCACACGGGGCTGGCCCTTGCTTTTTCATGGAGTGGAACCCCAAAGATACGTGGCAAGGCATGGCGCACTTCCTTGAGAACATCTCCAGCACCTTGCCAGCGCGCCCCACGGCCATTGTGATGATTTCCGGCCACTGGCAAACGCCAGCGTTTAGCATCACTGCCGGTGAAGCGCCCCACCTTATCTACGATTATTACGGCTTCCCTGAGCACACTTACTCACTTAGCTACCCTGCACCCGGCGCGCCTGCCCTCGCCAAACGCGTAGAGGAATTGCTAACCCACGCGGGGCTTGCCAGCCAGCAGGATGCCAAGCAAGGCTTCGACCACGGCATGTTTATTCCGCTAAAACTGATGTTTCCAGACGCGGATATCCCGGTGGTGCAGCTCTCGCTACGCGAAGATCTCGACCCCGCAGCGCATATTGCTGCTGGCGAGGCCTTAGCACCGCTGCGCGATGAAGGCGTACTGATCATCGGCAGCGGCATGAGTTTTCACAACATGCGCGGCTATGGCGATGCCCGCTTCACCGCACCGTCAGAAGTCTTTGATACCTGGCTGACCCACGCAGTAGAAGCCGACCCCGCTGAGCGCCGCGCTAAACTCACTCAATGGTCGCACGCACCCCACGCACTTAGCTGCCATCCGGCAGGTGAGGAAGAACACCTGATGCCGTTATTGGTCGCCGCCGGTGCTGCCGGGCAAGATGCCGGCCACAAGGTCTATTCAGAGCAAGTACTCAAAACGCAGCTTTCTGCCTACCGCTTCGGCTAACGGGCAAGCCCGCTTTTTTTGAGCTTTTTCAAACGCTTTTTCGACAAGTTTTATCAAATATTTTAAGAGGAGTTCTTTATGCATATTGATCTTTCGGGCAAACACGCGCTCATTACCGGTGCGACGGCCGGCATCGGCTTGGCAATTGCTTCTGGGTTGGCCCAAGCAGGTGCCACCGTCACCATCGTTGGCCGTGATCAAACTCGCGTAGACACTGCGCTAGCCCACATCAACCACGCCAGTGGCCGTCACGATGCCAGCGGCATCGTTGCCGACCCAGGTACCGCTCAAGGCTGCCAAGCGGTCATCGAAGCCCGTCCGGACGTCGATATTCTGGTCAACAATTTAGGCGTTTACGGCGGAAAACCCTTCTTCGAGATTGATGACGCCGCGTGGGAAGACATTTTCCAAATCAACGTGATGAGCGGCGTCCGCCTAGCCCGCCACTATGCCCAAGGTATGCAGGCACGCGGCTGGGGCCGCATCCAGTTTATCTCCAGCGAGTCAGCCTTGAATATTCCGGCTGAAATGGTTCATTACGGCGTCAGCAAAGCAGCGCTGCAGGGGGTCTCTCGTGGCTTAGCCAAAGTGCTGGCGGGCACTGGCGTAACGGTTAACACGATTTTGCCAGGCCCCACCCGTACCGAAGGCGCCAAGGCAATGATGGCCACATTGGCCGCCGAGCGTGGTGTATCAGCCGAGCAAATGGAAGCCCTGTTTCTGGAAGAAAACCGCCCTTCTACGCTACTAAAGCGCTTTGCCACCCCCGAGGAAGTCGCCAACCTCTGCATCTATGCCGCATCGCCCCAGGCAAGCGCCACCACCGGCGCGGCGCTGCGCGTAGAAGGCGGTATTGTTGAAAGCATTGGGTGACGCTGGCGGTATTAGGCGCTTTTTAAGCTAACAATTTTCAACCTCCGTTTTCAGCCATTTTTTGCCCGTTGACCGCCAGGCGCGAGTGCTTTCGCACAGCGCCTGGCGTGCTTTATTAACCGTCGTTTTAGCATTTCCCCTTTTAGCTTCCTCTCTTTAGCTTCCTCTCTTTAGCTTCCTCTCCATTAGCTTTCTCTCTCTTTAGCTTTCCCTCTTTAGAACAAAAGTCTAATTGCGGCTCGCTCAGTAAATCACAACACTAACAATCACAGTAATGATAATCACAATACTGACTAATTCCAAAATGATGTCCTGATGAGGTTCCACCATGCAATACCATCTCAACGGCTTTCAGGCCGGTGACCCTAAGCGCTATGAAGCAGCCGGCACGCCTGCCGACTCCGGCCAGCTACCCGAAGAGGTTGATGTGCTGATCGTCGGTTCCGGTCCTGCCGGGCTGCTGCTGGCAGCGCAGCTCTCGACCTTTCCGGATATCGTCACCCGCGTGGTGGAAAAGGCCGACGAAGCCCTCGAGGTGGGACGCGCTGACGGTATCGCCTGCCGCACCGTGGAGATGTTCGAGGCTTTTGGCCTGGCCGAGCGGATGACCAGTGAAGCCTATTGGATCAACGAGACCCACTTCTGGGGGCCGGCCCCCGGTGACAAGTCCCGCATCACCCGGCTCGGCCGCGTGCAGGACGTGCGCGATGGCCTCTCCGAGTTCCCCCATGTGATTGTCAACCAGGCTCGCCTGCTCGATTTCCTGCTGGAGTACATGCACCACTCCCCCAGCCGCCTGCAGGTCAACTATAGCCACGAGACCCTCGAAGTGAGTGTCCCCGAAAACCCCGATGAACGTGTCGCAGTAAGGCTCCAGACACCGGAGGGCGAGAAGACGGTTCGCGCTAGGTACGTGGTCGGCTGCGACGGTGCCCACAGCGTGGTGCGCGACTCCATCGGCCGCGTGCCCCAGGGCCATGGCGAGGACAAGGCCTGGGGCGTGATGGACGTGCTGGCGGTGACCGACTTCCCAGACATTCGCTTCAAGTGCACCATACAGTCCGCCGAGGCAGGCAACATCCTGCTGATCCCCCGCGAGGGCGGCTACATGGTCCGGCTCTATGTCGACATGGGCAACATCGCCCCGGACGCCTGGCTGACCAAGGAAGATGTGCTGGCCAAGGCCCAGGCGGTGCTGGCACCCTATAGCTTCGAGGTGAAGGAGACCGTCTGGTTCTCCGTCTATCGCGTCGGTCACCGGGTCACTGACAAGTTCGACGACGTCGACGACGACCAGATGGAGAGCCGCACGCCGCGGGTCTTCATCGCCGGCGATGCCTGCCACACCCACACTGCCAAGGCCGGCCAGGGCATGAACGTCTCGATGCAGGACACTTTCAACCTTGGCTGGAAGCTGATCTCGGTGCTCGAGGGGCGCAGCCCGGCGAGCCTGCTGCATACCTACAACGCCGAGCGCCATGTTATCGCCGAGAACCTGATCGAGATGGACACCCGCTGGTCACGGGCGATTGGTGCCGCCCAAGGTTCCGACGACCCCCAGGCCGCGATGAAGGGGCTGGCCGAGGTACAGCGCCAGTTCGTCACCAACAGCGAGTTCACCGCGGGGTTCGCCACCCACTACGCACCGGATCTGCTCACCGGTGACGACAGCCACCTGGCACTGGCCACCGGCTTCCCGCCCGGACGCCGCTTCCATTCGGCCGAGGTGATTCGGCTCGGCGACGCCAAGAAGGTTCATCTCGGGCACGTCCATCGCGCCGACGGCCGCTGGCGGCTCTACGCCTTCGCCGACATGGTCGACCCGAGAAGCCCTGGCTCACGCTTCAATGCCCTGATGGACTACCTGGCCAGCGACGCCTCGCCGATCCGCCGCTTCACCCCCCAAGGGGCTGACCCGGACGCGATCTTCGACGTCCACGGTATCATCCAGCAGTCCCATCTCGAAGTGGACTGGGTCGATATGCACAGCTTCCTCAAGCCGCACAAGGGCATCCTCGGGCTTCAGGACTATCAGAAGGCTCACGCCCCTGTGCTGGGTACCGATCAGGATATCTTCGACCTGCGCGGCATCGACCGTGGCGCTGGTGCGCTGGTCGTGGTGCGGCCGGATCAGTACGTCGCGCTCGTACTCCCCTTGGATGCCCATGACGAACTCGCCGCCTACTTCGACCGGTTCATGCTAAAAGCCCAGTAAATAGACGTGACGGGCACCACGGATAACGCTCTTTGCCCAGTTGGGTAGGGAGCGTTATCGACCTTCGGTTAATTGATCATTAATGTGATTATCACAATACTGATCTACATCAAAATCTTACTCATTTAGCACGATTTAACCATCCGCGCGGAGCGAGCCCTGCCCGAACCGCACGTTTTTTGCAATGTAAGACAAAGCGTTACCCCCCGATAACCACGAGGCTCACAATGATAACTAAGACTCGCTTGAGCGATTTCTCAAAAAAAACCCTGCTTTCCACGGTGTTATTAGCCACTGGTGCCGCCGCTAGCGCACAAGCACTGGCAACAGAGCTGCGCTTAGGCATGATTACACCGCCCCAGCATATTTGGACACAAACCGCTGAGCGTTTCGCAGAATCGGTTGCTGAACAAAGTAACGGCGAGCTCACCGTCGAGCTCTTTCCCTCTGGACAAATGGGCGATGAGTCGGCCATGTTCACCCAAATGGAAACGGGACTACTGGACATGGGTATTATGACAGCAGCGCTCACCAGCCAACGCGAACCCTCTATTGTCGGCTGGTTTACGCCGTTTCAATTTGACAGCGTAGAACAAGCGGCCAAGGCTACCGAGACAGATGCTGCCCAGCAGATGCTTGCGAACCTTGAGAGCAAAGGGCTGCACGCATTCGGCTATACCTTTGCGGGAATGCGCCACATGCTTATGCGCGAAAGCGCTGTAGAAAGTGCCGAGGATGTTAGCGGCAAAAACATGCGTATTATCCCGTTCGCGGCGATGAATACCTGGTGGCGTGCCATTGAAGCTAGGCCAACTCCCATTAGCCTGCCAGATGTTTATCAAGGCCTGCAAAACGGCATGCTTGACGGTGTGGATATCGACCTTGATGCCTTAGTCGGCTCAGGCTTCTACGAAGTGGCGGAGCACCTAACGCTCACCAGCCACATGGCATTTCCTGCTGTGTCGGTGATGAGCCAAGCCTCACGTGCATCGCTTAGCGAGACAGAACGCCAGCTAGTGGATACCGCCATGAAAGATGCACTTGCCTGGGGTATTGACGCACAAATTGAAGCGGAAGCACGCAATCGCGCCATGCTCGAAGAGCGTATTAATGTGGTCGAGCTAGCGGATGCTGAAAGCGTGTTTAGCACCGCCAACCAAGCCTTCGCTGAGCGCTTTGGCGACCATCCACTTATCCAAGCCTTTCAACAGCAGTCTAACGAACTCCTTAACGCTGAATAAAAATGCGTCGGGGCGCAGCTGCGCCCCGTTCTGCCCCCGCAAGGAGTCCCCTCATGCACTCTCCCTGTGAAACATGGCTTACCCGCGCAAGCCAACGCTTAGCACGCGTTGAGCAATTTGCGTGCAGCGGGCTTATCGTCGCCTTTAGCGTACTGTTAATGATGAATGTTATCGCCCGCTATGTGTTTAATAGCCCGCTATATTTTGCTAACGAACTCGCCGTTTATATATTGATTTGGATGGCATTTCTGGCAGTGTCTATTGCCATTCATCATGACCAGCATGTGCGTCTGACCATGCTGATAGGCATCCTGCCAAAAACCGTTCAGCGCACGTGTTATTGGGTAACTGAACTACTTTGCCTGACCATTTTAGCGACAATATTGTGGTTCGCTATCGCTTGGCTACGCTCGCCTTCGGTCAGCTACGACATTGCCATTACCTTGGATTGGCCAAAATGGCATTTCTACCTCATCGTGCCGCTTTTCTGTGCCACATCGATATTCCACCTCATCGCTAGGCTTTCAGATCGCTCACGCGTGAACTTTATTCTAGCTACCGACGAGGAATGAACGAATGACGCTTGTCGCCTTTTTGGTGTTGATGCTACTTGGCATGCCCATTGCTTTTGTCCTACTGGGTTCAACGCTCACTTTTATCCTTACATCTGGTAACTACCGTCTGCTGGAAAACTTGCCCCAGGTAATTTTTAGCTCGTTAGATGTGTTTGACTTGCTGGCAATACCGCTTTTTATTCTGCTAGGCGAAGTCATGAACGAGGGCGGCATAACCCGGCGCATTATCACCGCGGCGCGTGCTTGGTTTGCCTGGGTTCCTCATAGCATTGCCTATGTGTCGCTCACTTCAAACTTAATGCTCGCTTCTATTATGGGCTCGGCCACGGCGCAAATCGCCATTATGAGCCGAGTGATGACCCCGGAAATGGAGCGTGACGGCTACGACAGAGGCTTTGCTGCTGCGCTGACGGCTGGGGCTGGCCTGCTAGGCCCCATTATTCCGCCTTCGATGGTGTTTATTATTTATGGGGTCATTGCCCAGGTATCAATCGGCGCCATGTTTATGGGCGGCATTCTCCCTGGGCTGGTGCTGTTTGTATTAATCAGCGGGCTAATTGCGATCATTGCACGCCGCGCACGTAAAACCCCCACCGGCGAGCGAGAAAGCATTCCTTTGTGGAACGCCACGCGCAGCGCCCTATTCACTCTCAGTATTCCTGTTGTGATTGTGGGCGGCATCGCGTTTGGTGTTGTCACGCCAACGGAGTCTGCAGCGGCCGCTACTTTAATGGCGGTAGTGATTGGCAGCGTGTTCTTTCGCGAATTAAAGTGGGGGCAGCTGCCAGGGGTATTGAGCCGAACAGCCCGCAATACCGCCATCGTGCTGTTTTTGATTGCCGCCGCCAAGGCCTTTGGGTGGGTGCTGGTTTATAATCAAATTCCCCAGCAGGTCGCTGAATTGTTGCAAAACACCACCGAAAGTCCGTTGGTGTTTATGCTGCTGGTTTTTGTGATGCTGATATTAGTGGGGATGGTGCTTGACGGCATTGCCGCGCTGATCATTTTAGTGCCGATTTTACTGCCAGTCGCACAACAGAGCTATGGCATTGACCCGGTTCACTTCGGGATAGTCACCTGCATGACGCTAAGCTTAGGGTTATTAACACCACCGGTTGGGGCTGGCCTCTATGTGGCCTCGGCCATTAGCAACGTCAGTTTGCCCCGCATCACGAAATGGATATTTCCATTCATTATCGCGGCCTGCCTCGTCATTCTAGCGGTGATCTTTAACCCATGGATGGTGAACCTACTCAGCTAACACCTTCATTGATTTTTTTGGCCGCATCTTCTGCCCAGCCCTTCAAGGCTGGGCAATTTCTATGCTGATAGTTTTTATGCCGATAGTTTTTATGCTGATAGTTTTTATATCAGCAGTGCCTACTTCCGTGACTTCTGCTATGGTCGCGGCGTGTTTTCACTCACGATAGCCCTCATCAACGAAAAAATTGATATGACACGCTCTCCTCTTTCTGAAGCTTTTGACCTGCCCGGCAATTTGTTGCGGCGCTGCCACCAAATTAGCGTGGCGATTTTTTTGCGCAAGTGTGAATCGCTCAACCTTACCCAGCTGCAATATATTATTCTTTCCGCGCTTGAAGAGATGGGCACCAGCGACCAAGTGACCTTGGGCGGGTATACCGCACTAGATCGCAATACGGTGGCAGTGGTAGTGCGCAAACTGGAAGAACGGGGGCTTGTCTCGCGCCACCGAAACCCTGAAGACCGCCGCTCCATGGTGGTACAGCTAACCCAAGAGGGAGAGCGGCTACGCGCCGCGGCAGAACCTGCCGTGGAAGAAGTGCAAAAAGAAATATTGGCACCGCTCGCCCCAGACGAGCAGCAAGCGCTGCTTACGCTGTTACAAACATTAGCGAACGCCAATAACCATTTAAGCCGCGTGCCTGTACGCTTGAATGAAGAGTAAACCGAGCGCTCCTGTATGTTTGTATGTTTGGTGAGTGCCTTCTGCGCGGTTAAACAAACACCGCACGCCCCGTCACCCTGATTTCACCTTCGGTTTCTTTGGCGACAAAATCGACAGCAATACCGTCAACAGCAATACCGTCACCATCATCGGTGCGTTGCGCCGTGCAAACCCCCGATACCGTTAAGCGCGTACCAACGCTCATTGGGGCCACAAAGCGGCACGATATAGTGATCAATCGACGCCCTTTCATTTCACCAATCAACCAGTGGCCGATGTCCGTCATAGAAAGCATCCCGTGACAAATGACCCCAGGGTGGCCAGCCTTTACAGCCTGCGCATGATCACCATGTATAGGGTTCAGGTCTCCCGAGAGTGCCGCATAACTATCAAGCTCACCTTGATGCATCGTGCGTAACGCTGCTGGATTCAACCGCTCTGCACGCTTCATACCAGGGTGGCCTTGATGGCGTAAACGGTTCGGCTGCTCACTGCTAAGCGTTCTTTAACCAGGAATCGGCTTTCCTTGCCAAAAAAACACACGTGACTGCTCGCCTTCCAGCTCACATCTAGCAGCACGGATTCTACCGTCACAAGATCCCCACAGCGTAATGCGCTGTGGTAAGTGAAGGACTGCTCGCCATGAAGCAGGCAGTTCGCCTCGACCTGTAAAAGGTTCGCCATCGTGGCCACAACACCGGCATCCATCTCCAGCGAAAAAGCAAAGGTGGGTAACGCTGGCCCGATATCATCACAAACACTTCCCTGCTGTGGCCTTTCTACTTGCGGCTCTTGTCGCCGCTCGCCCAAAAAGTCGAGATAGCGAACCACGCGATCGCGCTCAATATAGGCCTGAAAAACCGGAAATTTATGCCCTTCTAGCGTCAACCAGCGCTGATTGAATCGCATCATGAGTATTCGCCTCACTTATCGCGACGATTTTTCACAGACTGGGCTAGATTCATCGCCAGCCACCAGCGACACGAATAGCCTCGCCGGTAATGACGACAATGCGCTGGCCGTTTTCCCTGTTACTCATTAGCTTTCCTAGAGGACTCGTTGCGCTCGCACAACCGGCTAACCACGCTGAGGTTGTGTTCTACCATCAGCACTGTACGCCCCCTGCTACGCGACGAATCAGCTCAACGATACGATCGACATCCTCGGCCCCCATCCCCTGCGTAGGTTCGTCGAGAAGCATTACCGTCGGCTCTAGCGCCAAGGTGGTGGCGATTTCCAGCGCCCGCTTGCGGCCATAAGGCATCTCTACTGTCAGTACATCGGCGTACTCACGCAGGCCGACTTCATCCAGCAGCTCAAGTGCTCGCTCGTTGAGGTGATCAAGGCTTTTTTCGGATTTCCAGAAGTGAAAGGAGGTGCCTAGCTTGCGCTGGAGCGCTACGCGCACATTCTCAAGCGCGGTCATGTGCGCGAACACTGCAGATATCTGGAAAGAGCGCACCAACCCCAAGCGCGCAATGTCGTTGGCCTTCATCCCGGTAATCGGCTTACCGCGGTAAAGGATTTCGCCACGGGTGGGCGGCAGAAACTTCGTGAGCAGGTTGAAAACGGTTGTTTTACCGGCCCCGTTTGGGCCTATCAGGGCATGGATATGCCCTTCCTCAACATGCAGATCAATGTTGTCCACCGCAGTGAACCCGCGAAACTGTTTGGTTAGATTGCGTACTTCAAGAATGGCGCTCATCAGACCCCCTTTGTGATTATTGGACATTCGTCAGGGTTGTTAAATGAGTCTAGGGGCATTGCCAACTATGTCAACATGTATACATATAAATAAGTAAAAAATTTATTATGGCGATTGACGCTTTCTAGCCAGCTCCCTCTTAGTAACAACTAGTTGATTAAAACATCACCGCATGGGCATGCCGCAACCGCACGACCTACATTGCTGGCCGACCACCTTAAAGCGACCAAAAAGCCTATAGTCACGCCATATTTGCTATATACCACCCCTTATTCACTGCCAAATCGTGGCTTACCAACATCATGCAATGGCAGAAAAATAAAAAACTCCTGACAAGCAGCTGTCTTAAATAACATCTCTCATTTTCTCCACTTTCATAGCCAAATTATTTCTCATAAAAATAAAAGACAACATATTGACATAAATACCACCGTAGCCTAACTTTCTTCCAAGGCACCCTGTAACGGCGGTGCCCATCAACATCCAAAACTAACAATGAACAATTAATTTTCAGGAGGTTGCATGGCTATTCATACCAATATGACGTCTGCGCGACGCGAGGCCATGGTGGCGCTAGGCGCATGGAATGACATGACCATTGCAGACTATTTGGATAAGGCCGTGGCCTCTTCGGGTGACAAAACGGCCATCATTACTTATCAAATGGCTGACGGAAGCCGTACTGAACTCAGCTACCGTGAGCTGAACCAGCGAGTTACCCGCATGGCAGCCGGCCTTGCTGGTTTAGGGGTAGAGAAAGGCGACATCGTCTCCTGCCAGCTCTCCAACTGGTGGCAAATGACGGCCTTGCACTTAGCGTGTGTTCGTATTGGCGCGGTACTCAACCCGCTGATGCCGATCTTCCGCGAGCATGAGCTTGAGTTCATGCTGAGCATGGCGGAAAGCAAACTATTGGTGGTGCCTAAGACCTTCCGTAAGTTCGACCACGGTGCCATGGCGCACGACTTACAAAAATCGCTGCCGTCCTTAACGCACGTGCTGGTAGTCGGCAGTGATGAAGACGATAGCTTTGAGCAGGTGTTACTGGAGCGCGCCTGGGAAACCGAGATGGATACAGACGCCCTGTTCGCAGCTCGTCGGTTATCGGGTGATGACGTGGTACAGGTGCTCTACACCTCAGGCACTACCGGCAAGCCCAAAGGCGTGATGCACACTTCTAACACCTTAATGAGCCATATCCGCCCTTTCGCCGCACGGCTAGCCCTGGAGGAAAGCGATACGGTTTTCATGCCTTCTCCACTGGCGCACCAGCTGGGTTTTCTCTACGGCCTGCTGCTGCCGATTTACCTTAAATCTACGGCAGTGCTTCAGGACACCTGGCTACCTGAGGAAGCGGTCAAGATCATTCGTGCCGAGCAGCCCAGCTTAATGCTTGGTTCGACCCCTTTCCTGGCTGACATTGCTGAACTGGCGATCGAACACGGCGCAGATTTGCAGTCACTGAAGCTCTTTTTGTGCGCCGGCGCGCCGATTCCCAGCCCGCTAGTAGAGAAAGCAGCCAAAAATCTGCCCACCCGGATTTTGTCTGCCTGGGGCATGACTGAAAACGGTGCGGTGACCACAACCCTTCCTGACGACGACCCATCTTTCGCGGTAAATACCGATGGGGTGCCGCTTCCTTACATGGAACTCAAAGTCACCGATATGGAAGGCAACCCGCTGCCCGCCGGCCAAGAAGGGCTGCTTTACGTGCGCGGTGCTAGCTTATTTGTCGGTTACTTCAAGCAGCCGGAACTATACGGCGTTGACGACGAAGGCTGGTTCCCCACCGGCGACCTGGCACGGCTTAATGAACAAGGGTATGTGCGCATTACCGGGCGCTCGAAGGACGTCATCATCCGCGGCGGCGAAAACATTCCCATTGTCGATATCGAAAACACGCTCTACCAGCACCCCAAAATTCACACGCTGGCGCTGGTCGGCAAACCTGACGAACGCCTCGGCGAACGCCTGTGCGCCTACGTGACCCTCAAGGAAGACGTGGAGTCACTGACGCTTGATGAAGTATGCGCCTTTCTCAGCGAGCGCAAAGTGACCCGCCAGTACCATCCAGAATTCCTGGAAGTGCTCGACGAACTGCCACGCACTCCCTCTGGCAAGATTCAAAAATTCAAGCTGCGCGAACAGGCTAGCAACGTTACTAGCGGCACCTGACGCCGCAACGCTCGATATTCCACGACCCACACTTACTTCTTTAAAACATTTACTCCTTTAAAACATTTACTCCTTTAAAACATTTAATCCTTTGAAACCTGAACTGAGTGGAGAAACAACATGAAAGGACTTGAGAACAGAACCGTGATCGTGACCGGCGGCGGCGGCGGCATCGGCCAGGCCGTGTGCAAGCGTTTCGCCGAGCATGGTGCCAAGGTGGCGGTGCTCGACCGCGACGAGGCGGCGGCTCAAGCCACGGTAGCGCTGATCACTGAGGCCGGTGGCAAGGCGCAGGCCTACGCTGCCGATATCACCGATTACAATGCCATCGTCTCCACAGTGGCGAGCATCGAGCAGGATCTCGGCACCCCCACCGTGCTGGTCAATAACGCCGGCTTTGATCGCTTCATGCCGTTCCTCAAGACCGAGCCTTCCATGTGGGAATCGCTGATCGCGGTCAACCTGACCGGCGCGCTCAATATGCACCACGTGGTGCTGCCGAAGATGGTCGAAGCCGGCGGCGGCAGAGTCATCAATATCGCCTCTGACGCGGCTCGCGTCGGCTCCTCTGGCGAGGCGGTCTACGCTGCTTGTAAGGCCGGCATGTTAGGCCTGAGTAAAACCCTGGCTCGGGAGCTCGCCAGCAAGAACGTCACCCTCAACGTGGTCTGCCCCGGCCCCACTGACACCGCGCTGCTAAAAGACGTGGCCGATACCGCCCGCGACCCAGAGAAGCTGCTTGAAGCTTTCCGCAACGCCGTGCCCATGCGCCGCATCGGCCAGCCCGAGGATTACCCCGGCATCATCACCCTGCTTGCCAGCGATGAAGCCAGCTTCATCACCGGCCAGGTGATCAGTGTGTCCGGTGGCCTAACCATGGCTGGCTAAGCGCTGCCCCCGCCCTTCCGTATCGAATTCCAGGAGCTAGACAATGAACTACGAAGATATCCTCTACGACGTCACCGATGGCGTGGCCACTATCACCATCAACCGCGCCGACCGTTACAACGCCTTTCGCGGCCAAACCTGCATGGAACTGCTCGACGCCTTCAACCGCGCTGGCTGGGACAAGTCCATCGGCGTGATCGTACTGACCGGTGCCGGTGACAAGGCGTTTTGTACCGGCGGCGACCAAGGCGCCCACGAAGGCCAGTACGACGGCCGCGGCATCATTGGCCTGCCGGTGGAAGAGCTGCAGACCCTGATCCGCCAAGTGCCCAAGCCGGTCATCGCCCGGGTCAACGGCTTCGCCATCGGCGGCGGCCATGTGCTGCACGTAGTGTGTGATCTTTCCATTGCCTCCGAAACCGCCATTTTCGGCCAGGTAGGCCCCAAGGTGGGCTCGGTGGACCCCGGTTTCGGCACCGCTTACCTCGCCCGCGTGATCGGTGAAAAGCGCGCCCGTGAAATCTGGTACCTGTGCCGTAAATACACCGCTCAGCAGGCGCTCGATTGGGGTCTAGTCAATGCGGTAGTGCCGCCTGAGCAGCTAGACGAAGAAGTGCGCAAATGGTGCGATGAGATTCTCGAAAAGAGCCCCACCGCCCTTTCTATCGCTAAGCGCTCGTTCAATGCCGACAGCGAAAACATCGCCGGCATCGGCGCGCTCGGCATGCAGACCCTAAGCCTCTACTACGAGACCGAGGAATCCAAGGAAGGGGTCGCGGCCTTTAAAGAGAAGCGCAAGCCCGAGTTCCGCAAGTTTTATGTCTAACAAGTTCTGTGTTTAACAAGCGCTATGTCTAACCAGCTCTAAAGCGCCGGATACTCGCACGGTATTAAAGACACTCGCCACCGGCTCAGCGGGCCGGTGGGCTCCCCCATAAGGATGAAGACAGCCATGAACTTTGCCTTTACTGAACAACAAAATGCCATTCGCGAGAGCGTGGCAAAGCTTTCCGCCGATATGCTGGCACCGCGCTACCGTAAACGTGAAGAAGACGCGCTCATCGAGCGTGAGATCGTCGAAATGCTCGGTGAAATGGGTTGCCTGGGCGGCGAGCTGCCTGAAGAATTTGGCGGCAGCGGCCTGGACTGTGTCACCAGCGGCGTGATTATCGAGGAAATCTCACGCGGTGACTTTAACGTTGGCTACCTGCCGCTGCTGGCGTCACTCAACGGCCAGATTATCGCCCACCACGCGCGCCCCGAACTGGCACGCGAGTGGCTGGCCGGCATTACCTCCGGCAAGAAGATCTGCTGTATCGCCCTGACCGAGCCCCACGGAGGCTCTGACGCCGCTAACTTGAAGCTAAAGGCCACCCGCGACGGCGACCACTTTGTGCTCAACGGCGAGAAGACCTCCATCTCTATGGCTGACCAATCCGATGTGGCAGTGGTCTTTGCCCGCACCGGTACCCAAGAACAGCGCGCCAGCGGCATCAGCGCTTTTCTGGTGCCTATGGATCTGGACGGCATCACCACCAGCCGCTTCGAGGATTCTGGCCAGCGCGCTATTGGCCGCGGTTCGATTTTCTTCGACAATGTGCGCGTGCCCGCCTACCACATGCTTGGCGAAGAGGGTCAAGGCTTCAAACAGGTCATGCAGGGGTTTGACTACAGCCGCGCGCTGATTGGCTTACAGTGCCTGGCGGTCGCTCAGCAATCGCTGGACGAAACCTGGCAGTGGCTCACCGAGCGTGAAGCCTTCGGCCAACCGCTGGCGGCCTTTCAGGGGTTAACGCATCCGCTTGCTGAATACCAAACGTATGTGCATGCTGCGCGTTTGCAGTGCTATTACGCCCTGTGGCTAAAAGACAACCATTTACCTCATACCACCGAGGCGGCGATGAACAAATGGTGGGGGCCAAAACTGGCCTTCGACGTGATCAAGCAGTGTATGCTGGCTCATGGCCACACCGGCTGGGGTGAGGACCTTCCCTTCTCGCAGCGCATGCGTGATGTGCTGGGCTTGCAGATTGGTGATGGCACGGCACAAATTATGAAAAACATCATTGCGCGTCAGTCAGTGCCTCGGTAATTACGACGGCTTTCGTCTGCTGCCCGCTGGCGCCGCTTTTAGGATAGGAGTTTCTTGGAATGACTCAAGATGACAAAAGCGTCGCCAACCGACTCTTTTTCCGGCTTTTTCAAGTTAGTAACATTTTACAGAAGCAGACGGTCAGTGAAGTGGGGCTAACCACCGTACAGTGGGCTGTGCTAGGGGCCCTCTCACGCAAAGGGTTTGAGAACGGCATCTCGTTCAACGCCCTGACCGAGTACCTGGTGGTGAGCCGACAAAGTTTAGACGGCGTGCTCAAGCGCTTGGAGCGCGAGTCACACGTTGAACGTATTCCACATCCTGACGACAAGCGCGCTCGTATTATTTTACTGACCGAAAAAGGCCGAATTTTTTGGAAGAGCCTGCAGCCCTCTATTCACGATTTCTACCGTGACGGGCTCGGCAGTTTCTCTTTCGATGAAACCGTCAGTTTATTGCACTACCTCAATAAACTTCAGCACGATTTAGAAAATACCGCGCTCAACGCCAAGGAGGAAACAACCGAAACACAATAGCCAATCGAACTAACCGCGCCGTTGCGGCGCACCTAGCGTTACCCATACCGATAACAACAATCCATAAATCCATACCGATAACAACAATCTGCCTCGTTTTACGCGGGGTTGGGGGTTCTATGTCTGCTTTTAAGAAACAGCCGTTAATCATAGCGTTAAGTATCGCCTTTGCCGGTACGTTCAGCACTGCTCAGGCAAGCATCAGCGATAATGAAATCCGTATCGGCTATTTATCCGATATGTCAGGGCCCTACCGCGATTTAGCCGGCCCAGGAGGCCTAGAAGCGCTCAATATGGCGGTTGAAGATCACGGCGGTGAAATTAACGGCGCACCGATTGTGGTGTTTAGTGGTGATGATCGCAACAGCGCCGATGTGGGTGCCAACACGGTGCGCGAGTGGATCGACCAGCGTAATGTCGATATGGTCGCGGGCATGGTGGCCTCGTCGGTGACGATCGCGGCCACTCAGCTGCTCGCTGAAAACGACAAACTTGCCATGGTGGCAGGTGCCGCAGCGCTAAGCATCACCAACGAGTACTGCACGCCTAACCATGTGCAGTGGGTGTATGACACTTACGCCATGTCTAATGGTGCCGCTAAAGCGATTCTCGACGAAGGGGGTGACAGTTGGTACATGATTACCGCTGACTACGCCTTTGGTCACTCGCTGGAAAGCGACGTTACCGCGGTTGTAGAAGCGCAGGGAGGCGAGGTATTGGGCAGCATTCGCCATCCATTAAATACGAGCGACTTCTCCTCTTATGTCCTGCAAGCGCAAAGCTCAGGCGCCAAAATCGTAGGGCTAGCTAATGCCGGTGCCGACACCGTTAATGCGATTAGCACCGCGGGGCAATTTGGCTTGGCACAGTCCGGTCAGTCACTCGCTGGGCTGATGGTGTTTTTAAACGATATCCATGCGCTAGGTTTAGAAAGCACTCAAGGCATGCAATTAACGACCGGCTGGTACTGGGACTTGAATGACGCTTCGCGTGAATGGGCAGAACGCTATGAAGCCCGCACCGGGCGCAAACCCACCATGGTTCAGGCAGGCGTCTACTCAAGCGCCATGCACTATTTAAATGCCGTTGAAGCAAGCGGCACGGATGATGCAGCCACCGTTCGCGCCATGATGCAAGACACCCCCATTAACGACATGTTCGCCACCAACGGCTACATTCGTGATGATGGCCGCATGGTGCATGATATGTACCTCGCCAAAGTCAAAACGCCTGACGCCTCTACTAACGAGTGGGATCTTTACGAAATACTGCGCACGATTCCAGGTGAGGATGCCTTCCAATCGTTGGAAGATAGTCGCTGCCACTTGGTCACTCAATAACGCCAGTCCAATTCGCGCGGCAGGCTAACGGCAAAGCGCCGCGCGATTTTGTTAAAGACACTTTTAAAGACCCTCTTAAAGCCCCATTTAACGACTTTTCTTAGGGAATGCCCGCATGCATGTAGATACCGCCATTACCAGCCGTAAATCGGTGCGTCGCTTTCTCGACACCCCGATCGACCGCGCCACTATCACGCATATATTACGGGTTGCTAACCGTGCGCCCAGCGGTAGCAACATCCAACCGTGGAAAGTGCATGTGGTGACAGGTGCCGTTAAAGATCAGCTGTGCCAGCGGTTGTTAAACGCCGTTGATAACGGCCAAAGCGATGCACCGGAGTATCACTACTACCCACAAAACTGGTTTGAACCCTACCTGGAACGCCGCCGGCGCTGCGGCTTTGGGCTTTATGAAACGCTTGGCATTGGCCGTGAAGATAAAGCCAAACGCGCAGCACAGGCGCGAAGAAACTTTCACTTTTTTGATGCACCCGTGGCTCTGTTAATCACCATGGACCGCCGCCTGGAAACGGGCAGTTTTATGGACTGCGGCATGTTTATCCAGAGTGTCATGCTAGCCGCCCGCGGCCAAGGGTTACATACCTGCCCTCAAGCGGCTTTTGCTTGGCACCACGCGCTTATTCGCGACGAGCTTCAGCTAGATGACACCGAGCTGCTGTTATGTGGCATCTCGCTAGGCTATGAAGATACTCAAGCGCCCGAAAACGCCTTCATCACCGAGCGTGAAGATATTGAAGGGTTTGTTACTTTTCATTGATTGTTACCGTGATAGATGCTGCTGAAGCCAAGCTATTAGCTGCGAGGCCGACACTGCACCCGCAAGGCGCGCTACTTCTTTACCGCCATTGAACAGAATCAGTGTCGGAATGCTGCGAATATTGTAGAGCGCGCTTGCTGCCGGTGCTGAGTCGGTGTCCACCTTGACGAATCGCACCTCTGGCATCTGGCGCGCAGTAGCAGCAAAATTAGGTGCCATTGCCTGGCATGGCTTGCACCAGGTGGCCCAGAAATCAACCAACACCGGCAGCTCTGTTACTGAAATAAATTTAGATAAGGCCGCGTCGCTAAGGGCTACAGGCTCAGCGGCCATCAACATCGTTTTGCACCGCCCACAAACAGGCGCATCGTGCAGACGTTCAGCGGGTATCCGATTGGTAGTACCACAAGACGGACAAACTAGATGCATAGCAAGATACCTTTTGACAGTGCTTTTTTGACAGTGCTTTTGTTAACGATGTTTTTGTTGATGGTGTTTTTGTTGAGAGTGCGTCAGATTTTTATATTGTCCGTTACCTTCGTGACGCCGGGCGAATTCCATACAGCATGATGTATTAATTCTTTTTCCGCGATACTGTGCACCTTTCCACTAAGAATGACATCATGATCATGCACTTCTACTTTGATGGCGTTAGCATCCTGCACGGCTCTACGTTTCAGTGAGGCTTCAATATCTGCCTTAACAGCCGCCGCCGTCGGCTTAGGTTTAACAACGATTTGATTACTCACACCGGTAACACCTGTCAGATAGCGTATGGAACTAGCAGCCAAGCGGCGCTGATACTCCCAAGGCACTTCACCGGAAAGCGTTACCCAACCATCTTCAACCATCACCTTTAACGGGTCATTTGGAACAAATATGTTCCATTCCAGCGTGTTTTTCACCGCCCGTGCAATATCGGCATCGGTACGCTGAGTATCGCCCGGTAGTTTTACATCAATTTCTACGGCGACACCCTTCACACCGCTAACCCGCTGCGCGGCGGTTTCTGCATGCCACTTTTCCGCGTAGCTATCCACATGGCCAGCCAATGTGACAATGCCATCTTTTACCTCTACCCCAATATCGGTGGCGCGAACGGTAGGCTCCCATTCGAGCTCAGCAAGCACATCTTTCTGAATTTGAGTATCTGTTTTTGACATAGCACTATTCCTTTCATGCCATGAAGGCGGCCATTAATCGCCGCCTCATACAATAACGAAGAAACTTTTTAAGCCTCTCTTTTTTTAAAAGCTCTTTTTCAAGATCCTCTTTTCAAGAGCCCTTTTAGTTATAGCTCAATCCCTTTTTTGTAAAAGATGATTACCATCATAAAATAGAATTAACATTTACTTATTTTTCTAGTAACTGGGTGAATGCAGACGGGTACGGTCAGACAAAATTGCTGGAAAAAACCGCAGGCATGTTTTCAAGCGGCCCTGGCCGAGCCAAAAGAAAGCCCTGAACATAAGCGCAATGTCGCGCAGAGAGAAAGGTCAGCTGCTCTCTCGTTTCCACGCCCTCAGCCACTACATTCAGTTTCAGCGCCTTGGCAAGCGCTATCACTGCCTCGGTAATGGCCACATCCTCTGCGCCTAGGGGCAGGTCGCGGATAAAAGCACGGTCAAGTTTTAGCGTATTCACCGGAAAGCGTTTGAGATAGCTCAGCGACGAGTAGCCGGTGCCAAAGTCATCGATGGCCAGCTGTACGCCGAGCTCGCGCAGCGCTCGCATGGTCTCAATGGCCGCTTCAACATCATCCATCACCATGCTTTCGGTAATTTCCAGCTCCACTTTCTCAGGCGGAATACCGCTCTCGTCAATAGCCACACGCACGGCATCAACAAGCCCAGGCTGACGAAACTGACGGGCGGAAAGGTTAATCGCGATACCCGGCACCCAGCCAATACGTTCGCTCAGTGCCATGGTATCCCGGCAGGCACGGCGCAACACCCAGGCACCCAGCGGCACAATTAGATTGGTTTCTTCGGCCAGGGGAATGAAATCGCCAGGCGACACCATGCCGCCATCGTCACGAGGCCAGCGAATGAGCGCCTCCATGCTAGAAAAGCGGTTTGTCATTAGGTCTAGCTTAGGCTGGTAGTACAGGGTAAAGGCGTCTTCCGCCACGGCCCGACGCAAATCGTTTTCTAGCCGCGCCCGCTCGGCACTGTTGTGGTTCATGCTGTCGGAGAAGAAACGAAATTCGCCACCCCCGTGCACTTTCGCCTGAACCACGGCGGTCTCGGCTGCCCGCATCAGTTCGTCAATATTCGCGGCATTATCGGGAAAAATCCCGATACCGATACTGGCCTGAAGGAAGATGTCTTCGATGGTTTCTGTTTTGTTTTGAATCGTGAACGGCTCATTCATCGCGTTCAGCATGCGCGTTGCCACGACGGTGGCATTCTCAGGCTTTTTAAGATCATTGAGAATCACGGCAAAGTCGTCGCCTCCTATACGCGAGACGACATCGGGATCACGTTCGCGGCGGCTCTCCTGGCGCGCCACAAGGTCAGTTCGGCGCACCGCGATTGCCAAGCGTTCAGCCACTTCCATCAGCAGCTGGTCCCCGGCAAGAAAGCCGAACGTATCATTGACTTGTTTGAAGCGGTCGATATTGATCAGCATGACGCCAACGCATGTTCCTTGGCGTCGGGAAACCTCAAACTCGTGCTGTAGGCGATGGCGAAACAGTGAACGATTGGGCAGCGTGGTGAGCGAGTCATAATACTGCAGCCGCTCGATTTCCTCTTCTGAGGCTTTTTGCTCAGAAAGGTCGTGGAACGTAGCAACGAAATTGCGTGTTTTGCCCTCTTCGTCTATCAGTCGGTCGATACTCATCAACTTGGGAAAGACGGCACCGTCGTCGCGGCGATCCCAGATTTCGCCTTCCCAGTGCAGGTTCTTGTTTAACGCGGCCCACATTTTGCGGTAGAACTCAGGGCCATGCCGGCCAGATTTGGAGATCGATGGCTTTTTGCCGATGACGCTCTTGAGCTTGTAGCCCGTCATTTTCTCATAGGCTGGGTTGACATAAAGAATGCGATTATCAGCATCGGTAATAGCCACCGCATGGCTGGCACGTTCTACAATCCGGTTGACCAGTTCGAGGTGGTGGATGGTCTGCTGATGACGTTCGACTTCTTTTTCCAGTTGCGCTGTGCGTTCGCGCACCCGCTTTTCAAGCTCAGCGTTGACGTCTTTGAGTACCCGTTCCTCGTGCTTGCGTTCGCTGAAATCTTGCAGAAAAGCGGCAAAGCGAGGCTCGTTGCTTTCATTAAACGTGCTCACCGATATGAGCAGCGGCACTCGGTTGCCGGTGCGATCGATGCCCTCTACTTCCTGCGTGGCACCCACCATATCGCGTGAGCCGTACTCAAAGTAGACCGCCATGGGCATTAACACGGTGATAGGATGACCCACCAGAGTACCCGATGGGTAACGAAACATTGCTTCCGCTGCCTGATTGGCGCGCAAAATAGTGCCCTGTTTATCGGTCACGATAATGCCGTTTACTGCCGTGGCTAACAGAGCAGCCGGACAATCGTTTTTAACTCCCGAACATGTTTCGTCCATCACGTATTACTCTCGTCCATAGGTGATCGTCCATAGGTGATCGCTTTACCTGCCATTCTACCAGATGGGGATGGCACCTAGCCTGACACCATGCACCACTCCAAAGCAGTGCGTTGAACCTGCCCGCCTCAACAAGCGCTTGATTGGCATCAATAATGTACTGCCGCTGAGTCGCCGACTCGTTGCTATGCAAATAGACTTTCTGTACAAACATAAAAGCCAAGTATGATTTACGTACAACTTAAAAAGGCTTAAAGATAGTATTTTTGGCTTATAAATAGCAACTGTCACCACCATTTAATGACGCAATCATTGTGCTAGGTAAGGTTTATTGCAAACAGTTGGGATTTGACTTGCATAATGCGTGCTTTCAGCAAGCGGTGATCGAGGTCGGCACTCAGCATGGCGTGGTATCAGAAACCTCTATGAGGCATACCCTGCCAATAAAGCGCACCTCGCTAGATGTCCTGAGCACTAGCCAACATAGGGCGCTTTAACGTGTGGTCACCACCATGAGAAGTGCTAGAAAGGCTAGAAAGTGCAGCCCCGCTCTCTTCAGCGTCAGGCGTGTGGCGAACACGGAACAGCGATGTGATTCCCTGCAGACGATGTGATTCTGCTGACAACATGGCGGCGGAACTGCTGGTTTTTTGCACCAGCATGGCGTTTTGCTGGGTAACTGCATCCATCTCGGCAACCGCCGTACCGATTTGCTCAACACCCGTTTCCTGTTCATTAGCAGATAGCGAAAGCTCACCGATCATGGCATTTAAGTGTTCGATGTTGGCGGCAATATCGCGCATCTTATCGCCCGACACCGAGGCTTGCGTCGACCCTTGACGAATCTGCTCACGCATCGTGCCCAACATGTCGCCAATTTCACGGGATGAGGTGGCCGTTTGCGATGCAAGCTTACGTACTTCTTCGGCCACAACCGCGAAGCCACGGCCATGTTCACCTGCACGAGCCGCTTCAACCGAGGCATTCAAGGCCAGGATATTGGTCTGGAACGCAATGCTATCGATGGACGATAGAATGGTATCCATACGCTGACTACCTTCCTCTATCGCTTGCATTAACGTCATGGTGCGGGCTACTTCGTCGGCACCCTCCATCGCTTTTTCACTGGACGTTGTTACCAGCTTTTCAGCTTCCTGGGCGGTGGATGCCGTTTGGCGAACCGTGCCGGAAATCTCTTCCATCGACGCTGCCGTTTCTTGCAGAGCTGACGCTTGCTGTTCGGTTCGCGCCGATAAATCCTGGCTACCTGAGGCAATATCATCAGCACCACCTGCAACCCGCGTGGTGGCTTGCTGCAACTGGCTAATCACTGAAGTGAGGTTGTTTTGCATACGATGCATCGCCGCAAACAAGCGCCCGACCTCATTGTTGGAAGCAGGCGGCATGTCTTGGGTCAGGTCGTTTTCTGCCAAGGCATCGCACTGGGCAATAGCACTATTGAGCGGGGCGAGAATAAGACGTGAGATCGCCCACAGGGTAATTAGCGCCACTAAGGCCGATAACACCACTAGAATGACGTTAATCGTCAGCGCGTTATTTGCCGCACTATCAGCACGTTTAAAACGAAGCTCAGAACGCTCGCCTGAAAACGTAGAAAATTCAGACACGATACTGGATAGCTGCAGCACGCCTTCCTCTATTTTTGCACGCGCAGCGTTCAGCGTTCTACGGTCATTCGTATCAAGCGCTTGGCGGAACTCAGCATCTGTCATCTGCTGGTAAGCACCCAAGATACGATCCAGAAACTCGTGGCGGACATTACCGGCATCACGTGATGCCGTGTTTGCTAGCGCATCGTGATCCCGAAAGTTGAGAATCTCGTAATAACGATCCGCCTGCACGAGCGTGTCTTTAGCAAGCGCCAAGGAAGCCGCTGCTTGCTCCCTCATGGCACGACGATCATAGTCCCCAAAATCGGCCATGTGCTTATGCAGTTGCCACGTGCTGCTATCCAGGCGGTTAGCCGCGTTTGCCTGGAGAATATTGATCGACGCCAGATCATTCACTGCATCATTTGATTCCTTGATAGCAGAAAAGCTGTTGAGTAATACGGCAATAATTAAGGCGCATAATGCCGCCAACACTGCCATCAATAAGGCTCTGATGGAAAGATTTGTTAACATGGTTTCCTTCTGTTTCTAGTCGGGTTTCTGCAACCGTTTGACGTTTGTTGGCAATGGGTGTCTTACCCAGTAACCGTGGACACTGGTTGAAACGAGTATTGGCTTCGAAGGCCTCTGAGTTGATTATCCTAATAACACTGTGCCGCGGTTGTTTGTTGTAGTCCAGTTTTGCGTAGTAAAACCTTGCTAAGCCCAAAGCCGCATCTAACCAGTATGTAACGACTCAGCTTCTTGCCGGCTCGTCTTTCCATCTCATCTTTCCACCTCATCTTTCCGGCCACACTTTTAGCTCATGCTTCCCGCTCACAAGAGACACGTGCTAATCTTGCTTACTACATGTATGGGGTGATGTACTGCGCGGATATGCAGTTTTATAACATCAATGCCGAGCCGCCCAGCTGAGGTATAACCTACCCAGTTGCTAACCCGCCTGAGGTTGTCTTGACTCTACGCGGTAATTGGCTGACTCGTGGCTGCCTGCCCCTTTTTCTAATGAATTGTAATTAACCTCGACCAAGCCCATGAAAAAGCAATCACATCGTTTTTGTTGTTGGATGATTGCCTTTAGCCTATTCATCAGCGCTGCCCTCACCCATGCACAGGCATCTCCTGCTTTAAATAGTGACGCAGTGAGAGGGCACGTTGGTTTTGCCCAAGATACCTTGGCTAACGACTGGCGATTAATGCAGGTACAAGACGTTGAAGACGGACTGGCCGCCTACCCGAATATTAAATTTACTGTCACTGATGGAGAAGGTAGCGTCGCCCTCCAGGCTCAGCAGATTCGCGAACTGGCTAAAACTGTCGATGTCCTGATTACCAGCCCCCGCACTGAAGAGGTGCTGAGCGACATCATCCGCGATGTTCATGCTCGGGGGACACCTGTCATTCTGCTTTCTCGGGGCATACAAGGAGAGGACTACACCAGCTTTGTTTATGGGCAAAATGAAGAAATAGGTCGGCAGGCCGGCGAATTTATTGCCGATACGTTGAAAGGTGAAGGCAGTGTGCTGATGCTTCAGGGCGTGCTGGGGGCCAGCGTTACCTCAGAGCGCACTTCTGGTTTTATGGCAGTGATGGCCCATTACCCCGACCTTCAGGTGGTCACACGTGTGGCCAATTACCTGCGCGCCGACAGCATTCGTGCGGTAAGCGACCTCCTCAATCGCGCCATTGAGTTTGATGCCATCTTTGCGCAGAGCGACAGCATGGCTGAAGGTGCCCGCATGGCACTAGCCCAGGCAGGCATCGACCCGGCCAGCCTACCTACCGTGGGTATTGACTATATAAAGGCGGCCCAAGACGCCCTGCTCAATGGCCAGCAGGCATTAAGCTTCACCTACCCGACAGGCGGCAAGGAAGGAGCCGAACTGGCAGTACGCCTATTACGGGGTGAGCCTGTCCCCAGAAACGTAGAGATTCCCTTTATGTCGGTAACTCCAGCCAATGCGGCAGACGTGGAGCCCATTTTCTGATGGTCTTCCGCTCGCTTGCCTTCAAACTACCGGCCTTCGTGATCATGACAGTAATAGCCGCCTTAACCATCAGCGGCTATCTCATTGACCGTAAGCTACTGGAGTACCATCGCAGCACGGCAGAAAGTGCGCTATCCGCCGGCACTCAGCAGGTCAGCGCCACGCTAGGTAAGATAAGCGCCGAGATCCATGAGGAAGCCCAGTGGCTGGAAAACCAAACCAGTGTGCTTGCCGGCCTTAGCCTCATTAGAGATTTTGAAGATCCTGTCAACTACCATCCCATCCTGTTTAACCCAGAAAAGCAGCGTATCGCCGATAACCTACAGGCATTAATTCAAAACGGGCGAGCCAACAGCGCTTATGTGTTTAACCTGAATGACCAGCTGGTCAGTTATGCGCATCAGGACGAGCAAGGGTTACAGCAAGGCATTGTCAGCTTTGAGCAGGGCTCGGCAAGTTTACTGCACCGCGCACCCCGCCATACCACCAGCCGTCTTTTATCACTGACCAACATTGTTGATAGCTGGAAAGCCCTTCAGCACCTGGAGGGCGACTATCATCGGGTCCGCGGCAGCCTTTATTACGTCCATGTTCACCCGCTGAGCCAACAAGACCAAACCCTGGGCACCCTGGTACTTGCCTATGCGCTGAATGACGCCGTTTTCCAACCGATATTGCCCGATGGCGTACAGACCCGCCTCATCAGCCAAGCCGATGAACTAGACAACCCTAATGATCAACCACAGCAGCTTCTGGGCGCTGCCTCCTTGCTGCATAACGACACCGGTTTCTGGCAATACCAGGGGTTTGCGCGTCAGGATGCCTTTCCTGGCATCCTCTTGCACTACCCTGCCAGCCAGTACCAATACGAGCAGCGCATCACTCGCGAAGGGGTCATCATGGCCATCCTGCTAACCGCGATTCTAGTAGTTCCTTTGTCACTGTGGCAAATCAGGTACCTGATACTGACCCCGCTAGGCAAGCTGATGCAGGGCATTGAAACCATCGGTGCTGGTAAGCACCAGCCTATCAGTGGCACCTTTTCCGCCAGTGAGCTTGATCGCCTGATTGACACGTTAAACCACATGGCCAGCCAGCTGCAGCACCGTGAGCGCCGCTTAAAAGATTACGCTCAAGAAATGGAGCGCCTGACCCATGTCATGGCGCATCACTTCCAGGAGCCTTCCAGACGCCTGATGCTGTTCTCCAGCCAACTGCAAGGCTCCAATTTTAAGGACTCGCAAGACCGCCAGGCCGTGGCCTTTATCAACGCCCAAGCAACTCGGCTCAGCACACTCGTAGAAGGCGTCAGGCGCTACCTGGAGCTTGCACAAACACCCCCTGACATCACCTCCGTCGACCTCAACAGCCTGATACAGAACGTGCTGGAAAACCCACCGTTGGCCAGTCGCATCCAACAAGCAAGTGCCACTATAGATATCGGCACGCTCCCCATTGTCACGGGTGACAGCCAGCGGCTTTACCAGCTCTTTGAGATACTTTTTGATAACGCTTGCTGTTATAAAAATGCTGAAAAGCATCTTTATATTAAGGTATGGTTAGAGGAGATAGCGAGCCACTGGCACGTCTACGTAATGGATAATGGTGTTGGCATTGCCCCAGAACATCGTGATCAAGTGTTTTCTTTGTTTATCCGCCTAGTCACTGACAGCGAACAACCGGGAATTGGTTTAGGGCTGGCTATTGCCTACCTGATCATGCGTCAGCTGGATGGCGATATGAGCATTTATGACAGCAGCCTGGAAGGCACCACTTTCAGGCTTTCATTTAATAAGGGTGCACGTAATGCATAAGGCGCGACAAGCGGCTAATCATGTTCTGTTGGTGGAAGATGATCAAGCCGATGCTCATATCACCCAATGGGTTTTCAAAGACATTTCTCAGAACCGACACCAAGGCATTCACCTTGAACACTGCGAAACCGGTGAAAGCGCCCTGTCGCGACTAGAAGCATGCCTGGAGAACAGCCAGCCACTGCCGCACCTGATCCTGCTCGACCTTAATATGCCCCGTATGGATGGTTTTACCTTTCTGCAGCGCATCAAAGCCCACCAGCAGCTACGCCTGATACCGGTCGTCGTGCTTACTACCTCTAACGCGCAGAGCGATGTCCGCCAGTCCTATGCCCTAGGCGCTGCGGGCTACATCGTCAAATCCACCAGTATGGATGCGTTCACTCGCCATATGCAGCAACTGACGACCTATTGGTTTGAACTGGTCAAACGGACTGACACTTAAGTTGCAGGAACTTTCTATGCCAGCACTTGACATCATTTTAATAGAGGATGAAGACGGCGATGCCGGCCTGATCCGTTATAGCCTGAAACTCAGCGGTGGAGATCATAAGGTCACCTGGCTCACAAGCCTTGATGCCTTGCGCCAGCATCTACAATCCCTCGACTCTGCTGCCGATGTCATTCTGCTTGATCTCAACCTGCCTGATTCCACTGGGCTTGATACTGTTTATCGCTGCAAAGCCATGGCACGTGGCACCCCCATTGTGGTGCTGACGGGCCATGACGATATGGATTTCTCTCTCAAGGCACTGGAAGCCGGCGCCCAGGATTACCTGATCAAGAACCAGCTGGAAGCCGACAGCCTGCTTCGCGCCATGCGCTATGCGATGGAGCGCTACCAGCTGGAACACCGCCTGCAGCAGTCAGAAGAATTGATGATGGCCGCCATTGAAGGCGGTAATTTGAGCGTTTGGGAATGGAACCTGAACGACGACACTTACTTCAATAGTGAACGTCTGGTTAATACTCTTGGTTTTCAACAGGATGACCCAGAGAGGCCGGCCAGCGCCTCCCAATGGATGAGTGAAATTCATCCAGATGATCAAGCAGCATTCCATGAAGCGCTAGAGCAGCACCTTACCCACCAGACTAAGCGCTACCAAAGCGAGTTCCGCCTGAAGCATAAACAAGGCCACTGGGTCTGGCAGTTTGCCTCTGGCCATGTGGTCAGCTGGGATAGTAACGGCAAGCCGGAACGTATGGTGGGCATCCAGCAGGATATTTCCGAGCGCAAGGCAATGGAGGAACAGCTCCGAAACCTGGCCATGCAAGACCCACTAACAGGCTTACTCAACCGGCGCAGTTTCATGCAAGCCATGAATCAAGAGCATGCCCGAGTCAAGCGCCGGGTGGATTACTCGGCAGGCATCCTGATGCTGGATATTGACCATTTCAAACAGGTCAACGACACCTACGGTCATGCCGTTGGTGACAATGTTCTCAAGGCTTTTGCCAGCACCATTCTTGGCAACCTGCGCGAAAATGATGTCTTTGGCCGCCTAGGCGGCGAAGAGTTTGCCATTTTGCTGCCAGACACCCCGCTAGAAGGTGCTATCAGCGTCGCCGAAAAAGTCCGTGCTAGCGTGGAGGCCATGCGGGTGGGCGCTGACGGCAAACGCCTGGGCATCACCACCAGCATCGGCGTTGATAAATTGCGTGCCGAAGACAAACGGCCTGATAGCGCGCTTGCAAGGGCCGATAAGGCGCTCTATAAGGCCAAACAGAACGGCCGAAATTGGGTATACCGGCAAGAAAACGGCATGGGTGAACAGCTCGCTACACCCATATAACCTACTTGCATTACTGCTGATACTTGCATTACTACTGATACTTGCCTTGCTGCTAATGGCCTTATTGGCCTTACCTGCGCACAGCACGTTTTTTTCCAGCGTTTTACGTTAGCCCTGTATCAAGAGACACACTATGACCCATGGCACTCACCAGGTGAACTATCAGGCAATTGCCGAGCATCACCCCTTCATGCTCAACCGCTTTCTGCCGGACACTACCTTGGTTTTTGTCAATCGTTCCCTGGCGGCCTTTTTCGGTTCCACCCAAGAAGCGATGGTAGGCCTGCGCTGGCTAGACGCCTGCCCAGAGGATGAACAGCAAAGATGGCTGGCGCTGCGTGAACAATTCACCCCTGATAAGCCCTGCCATCGTATTGTTAATAAGGTGAAAGATGCGGCTTCCTTGCCGCGCTGGGTGGAATGGATCAATACGGCATTTTTCAATGACACGGGCGAAATTGCCTATTTTCAGGCGGTAGGCATTGATGTTACCCAGCGGGTTAGCACCCAAACCCAGCTGGAAGAAAACGAAGCGCGCTATTCACTGGCTCAGCAGGCGTCAGGCTTCGGCATCTGGGATTGGTACCCGCAGCGCGATGAAATCATCTGGGATACCCATTGCTACCAAATGTTGGGCCTATCACCGTCAGATACCCCACTCACCTTTGCCGACTGGCAGGCACGCATGCATCCCGATGATGTGAAGCGCTGCAGCCAATCCGTGAATGCCCAGCTGGCAGCCAGTAGCGAGTTCATTATCGAATTCCGTTACCGTGCGGCCAAAGGATACTATTGGGTACAAGGGCGCGGCCAGGTCGTTGAACGCGATGGCGATGGGCAAGGCCAGCCGACACGCTTGATTGGCGTTCACCTGGATATTCATACCCTGAAAGAAACCCAGATGGAACTCACCCGCTCCAATGAAGAGCTGGAGCATTTTGCTTATGCGGTATCCCACGACTTGCGCCAGCCGCTGCGCATGGTCAACAGCTACCTGCAACTGTTAACCCTGGAGTTGGGCGATGGCCTGAGCAGCGATGCTGAGGAAATGATTAACTTCGCCCAGGAAGGTGCCAAGCGTATGGATGAGATGATTCTTGGCATCCTCAGCTACTCCCGAGCAGGTCGCAAGACCTCACCGCTGGCGTGGGTGGACAGCCAGCAGGTGCTCAATGAAGTGCTGACCTTTCTCAGCCCCATGCTGAAAGAAACGGGCGGCAATATTCAGGTATGCGGTGAATGGCCAGAGGTGTATGTCAGCCGTGATGAGCTGGTACGCCTGCTCCAGAACCTGTTACACAATGCCTTGAAATATGTAGATAAACATACAACGCCCAAGGTAACAGTGACAGGGCGTCAGTTTCATGACTGCTGGAACGTTGTGATCAAGGACAACGGCATAGGCATTGCACCCGACCAGCAAGACCGCCTGTTTAAAGTATTTTCACGCCTGCAGCCGCGCAGCCGTTTTGATGGCACCGGCATTGGGCTAGCCGTGTGCAAACGCATTATTGAGCACCACGGCGGCCACATAGAGGTGATGTCAGACGGCGAAGGCCACGGCAGCTGTTTCAGCTTTACCTTGCCTCTTTATTAATTATTAATAGCCTGTTAGCAGCGCACTGCGCCTTTGATGCGACAATACGCCATCACCCATCCCACCCCTCCCGTATGTTGCTTAAGCCCTGCCTCTTGTATCATTAACTATGTAATAAGCATATTACATAAAGCAATATAAGAGGGATGCGCCTTCGTTCATCTGACAGGAACAGTCCGCCTCGCTCTTATCATGCTTCATGCCTTTGGAGGTTACGATGGAGCTCGACCCGCTAGTTTTATCCCGTCTGCAGTTTGCGTTTGTGGTGTCCTTCCACGCCATTTTTCCTGTGTTCACTATTGGCTTAGCTTCTTACATCGCGGTGTTACATGGTTTGTTTTATAAAACAGCCAACCAGGCATGGGACCGCTTAGCCCAGTTCTGGACTAAAGTGTTTGCCGTGGTATTCGGTATGGGCGTGGTGTCTGGCATTGTGATGTCATTTCAGTTCGGCACTAACTGGAGCAACTTTTCATACGCGACGTCGAACTTTCTAGGCCCTGTACTCAGCTACGAGGTCGTCACGGCGTTCTTTCTTGAAGCGGCTTTTTTAGGCGTACTCTTATTTGGCCGCAATAAGGTTCCCCAAGGGGTTCACCTGTTTTCCGCCATCATGGTGGCCATTGGCACGTTCATTTCGTCGTTTTGGATTCTTTCGGCTAACAGCTGGATGCAAACACCGGCTGGTTATGAGCTGATTGATGGTCGCTTCCATATCACGTCTTGGTTCGAAGCCATCTTCAACCCATCGTTCTGGTACCGCTTCGCACACATGGGCATGGCGTCGTTCCTCACCGGTGGTTTTGTAGTTGCCGGCGTTAGTGCATGGTTTTTGTTACGCAACCGAGATACCGAAGCCAATAAAAAAGCGCTTTCCATGTGTTTGTGGTTGCTGCTGTTTTTAACGCCTGCGCAGGCATTGATCGGCGATTTTCACGGGTTAAATACGCTTGAACATCAACCAACTAAAGTGGCGGCGATGGAAGGTAACTGGGAAACCCGTTCTAACGTACCGCTGCTGCTATTTGCGCTACCAGACCAGGAAAACCAGACAAACCGTTTCGAGGTTGGTATCCCCAGTATGGCCAGTATCATTCTTAAGCATGACCCAAAGGGCGTGATACCTGGCATTTCTGAAGCAGCACCTGAAGAGCAGCCTTCCGTTGCCCTGGTGTTCTGGTCGTTCCGCGTCATGGTGGGCATCGGCTTTTTAATGATAGGCATTGCGCTACTTGGGCTGTTTATGCGCAGAAAAGGACGTGTATTTGAGAACCCGCTGTTCCTCAAAACGCTGGTAGCCATGATTATCACTCCCTTTCTTGCCGTACTCTCTGGCTGGATTGTGACAGAGGCTGGGCGTGCCCCTTGGCTAGTGTATGGCGTGATGACGCATGCTCAGGGGCTAACACCTTCGCTAACCGGCGGCATGGCTCTGTTTACGCTGATTGGTTATATCGCTGTTTATAGCGTCGTGTTTGTGGTTGGGGTGTATTACCTCACACGCGTTGTGCGCAATGGCATGCGTGATGACCCAAGGGAACTTCATGGCGACGTTGAGCGCCCTAAACGCCCCCTTTCAGCAGCGCATACTCCGCTAGATGACGATTTGAGCGATAACACTGCAGGAGCGAACGCATCATGAGTATTGACTTAACCATCATCTGGGCTGTCATCATTGGTTTTGGCGTCATCATGTACGTCATTATGGATGGTTTCGATTTGGGCTTGGGGATTCTGTACCCCTTTGCACCTGATGAGGCGTCTCGCGATGTCATGATGAATTCTGTAGCACCGATATGGGATGGTAATGAAACGTGGCTAGTGTTGGGGGGCGCAGGGCTGCTGGGCGCTTTTCCGCTTGTCTATTCGGTTTTCTTACCAGCCTTGTATATCGGCGTATTTTTGATGCTAGCCGGTTTAATTTTTCGCGGTATCTCGTTTGAATTTCGCTTTAAATCGCATAAAAACCGCCGCTGGTGGAACCGTGCGTTCTTCTTAGGCTCCGCCATTGCGGCCTTTGCCCAAGGCGCTGTTGTGGGTGCCTATATTCAAGGGTTTGCCGTTGAAGATTTTCGCTATGTTGGCGGCGCGCTCGACTGGCTAACGCCCTTCACAGTGCTAACAGGGGTAGGGCTGATGGCAGGCTATGCACTGCTTGGTGCCACTTGGCTGATTATGAAATCAGAGGGGCATGTGCAGCAGTGGGCCTATACGATTACGCCAAAGCTGTTATTAGCGGTTCTGGCTGTGTTTGCCATGGTAAGTATCTGGACACCGCTGGTTAGCCCTGAGGTGTATAGCCGCTGGCTTGATCATTTTGGGCTTATCTGGATATTCCCCACACTGGCGTTGCTCTGCTCAGCGCTCGTGTATCGCTCGGTTAAGCGCCAAAATGAAGGCCTGCCTTTTGTTATGTCGCTTGGCATCTTTGTGTTCACCTACTTTGGGCTAATCGCCAGCAAATGGCCGGTAATCGTGCCACCCAACTACACCATTTGGGATGCCGCTTCTGCACCGGAATCTCAGCTGTTTCTGTTAATAGGTTTTCTGTTTGTCATCCCCATCGTATTGGCATACACCGCCTGGACCTACTGGGTGTTCCGCGGCAAGGTTAAGGTCGGTGAAGGCTATCACTAAAACAGATTCGTCTAACGTAGATAACCTTATTAACAGTTTGTGAGATTAAACCCTACCCCCAACGCCTTATTAGGAGGCAACAATGCATAAAGATTGGCAAAAAACGACCGAAGACCTTTCAGCGCTGATGCAAGATATCGGCAAGAATATCCCAGACGTTGCCAAAGGGTTTTCCCAAATGGCCAAAGGTGCGTATTCCGGCGAACGTGACCGGTCATTACGGTGATCGTGACCGATTTGCACACGGCCTTCACGCTGGAGAGAGTTTTGTACGCTGAGCGGTCACGATGGGTCAACCGATTCCGTTTTTTGTGCGTTG
>LDZP01000079.1_pt1 | contig 116410 bp, 108 predicted proteins | sample 615351 | NCBI WGS metagenome assembly LDZP01 (sample SAMN03408296, study PRJNA278302) | terrestrial metagenome | isolation source: oil reservoir sample I1 | place: USA: Alaska, North Slope, Ivishak formation | collected 2013
CTCGTGTCATGTAAGTTCTCAAGTGCAAGTGCCAGCTAGGCACCCTGGCGGGTGCCGCGCTATCCATCCCCACCCAATGCATGGCTTGGGCGGGGTATTCCGCGCTTTTCGATAAAAAAGAGCGCTATTGTCGCGGTTGGAAAGCGGGATGTCATTAATCGAGTAAGTTGGCAGAGATACCTCGCGACAGCTACCTTGAATAAGCAACGCTAACACCGCGTTTCCACGCATCAGGAAAGGAGTCACGATCATGCGTTATGTTTCATTACTCAGCGGCCTTACCGCCTCGTTACTGCTCGCCACGTCAGCGGCGCACGCCAATGAAACGCTTGAAGTGGACATGCATAACGTCAGCGCTGAAGGCGTTGAAGAGTCGATTGGCACTATATCCCTAGAACAGACAGCGCATGGCTTACTGCTAACACCTTCGCTTAGCGGCCTGGAACCGGGGGTGTATGGTTTCCACGTTCACCAAAATGCCAGCTGTGAACCTGGCGAGAATGACAGCGGCGAGATGACCGCCGCGCTGTCCGCTGGCGGCCACTACGACCCAGAAGAAACCGGCACCCATCAAGGCCCCTATGGTGAGGGCCATTTAGGTGATTTACCGGTACTCACTGTTAATGAAGATGGCGAAGCTAATCTGCCCGTGTTAGCACCACGCCTTAGCATGGAAGATATGCCGGGGCGCAGCCTGATGATTCACGAAGGCGGCGACACCTACACAGATGAACCTCACCTTGGCGGCGGTGGCGCTCGTATGGCTTGTGGCGTTGTTGAGTCGTAACACGCGGAACCCAATGAATAGCCGTAGACAAACAAAACGGGCAGCCTAATTTGGCTGCCCGTTTTGCTTTGCGCGATTAGCTTTTCTTGATTGGCTTTTCTTGATTGGCTTTTCTTGATTAGCTTAGCTAAGCGCTAACGTAAGCTCTTTGTGAAAGCGCTTACTCTTCGCCCGCCATCTGCATTTGGCGCTGCAGGTAGTTCTGAATACCGACCTGTTCAATCAGTTTCAGCTCAGTTTCGATGTGGTCGATATGACCTTCTTCGTCGGCGAGCAGGTCACGAAGCATATCGCGGGTAACGTAATCTTTAACGCTTTCGCAGTAGGTAATGGCTTCGATGTAGTCGTTGCGGCCATCGTGCTCGATTTTTAGATCACTTTCGAGCATCTCTTTGACGTTTTCGCCGATATACAGCTTGCCAAGGTCTTGCAGATTGGGGATACCTTCCAAGAACAGGATGCGCTCGATGATCTTGTCAGCGTGCTGCATCTCTTCGATAGACTCATCGTATTCCCATTTGGCTAGCGCTTTCAGGCCCCAATCTTTGTACATTTTGGCATGCAAAAAATACTGGTTAATCGCGACCAGTTCGTTGCCCAGCGCTTTATTGAGATGCTCGAGAACTTTAGTATCACCTTTCATAACGTCACCTTATCTACTGTCATGCGGATGTTTAAGCCAACACTTAATGGCCTTTAAATAATGCGATCAAGGAGTTACGTTGGGGAAGGAGCATAGACGCATAAAGCTATACTCTCAGCGTTCCTGAGAGTATAGATAAGGTATTCAAAAGTTCAAGAAAATCATATGTTTGCTAACGACAACCCTAACAAGAGTGATTCGCGTCATACGGCGTAAGCAAGGCCCATATCGGCGTCGCAGCGTGCTTCTAACACGGCATCGCGGGTAATGGATTTGGCATGGCACGCGCACTTACCGCACTGCGTTGCACAGCCGGTTGCTTCGCGTACTTCTCGCCAGCTGCGCGCTCCGTCGCTAACGTGCTGGCGAATCTGATGGTCGGTTACTCCCTTGCACACGCAAACGTACATGGCGACACCTCATAAAAGTCATGAGATGAATGTAAATGATTCGCATACATCTTATCAAGTGGAAATGACTGCTTTTTGATAGACATTCGTCTTAATGAAAACAGGCTATAAGATAACGTCTTGTCATAGCGCTGTTTTTACCAAACACATACTCACCAAAAACATGTTCACCAAAACAAGCGGCGGTATTATTTTTTTGGTAGCACCACGGTTTGTGTATGAGAGGCGATATCTGGCCAGCTGCGGCGCTGTTTATCGAACAGCACCCACCAATAGCCTAAGCCAAACGCCGCGAGCGATAGCCACGCTACCGCGCAGCGTATCAGGCACTGCCTCAAATTCAGCGAATAGCCGTCTAGCGTTTGCACCCGTAACCGCCAGGCCTGCATGCCCAAGGTCATCCCCCCGCGCGACCAGGAGAAAACAAAAAATAGCGTCACAAAAAACAGCAGTATTACTCTCAAACTCCAAATATCAAAAGCGGTTGTACCAATTTCTTCAGCCTGCTGCCCGAGCACAAAACGAAAAAAAGCCAGATGGGCAACGGTTACCGCGATCCAAATCGCCGCGACTAAAAAGCCGTCATACAGCATAGCGCCCAAGCGGCGGCCAAGGCCTGCTGGCCATACGCTGTCTAACTGAGTAAAGCGTCGTGTTTGCATCGTTTAATTATTCCTTTTATTTCCCTGCTTTTCATTTCCCTGCTTTGTTTGGCGCACGGCTAACCATTACGGCGCAGGAAGTAGATCCCGACCCCAGCACACGCCAGGGTGGGCACTAATACTGCCCACACAGGTGAAAAGCCGAAAATAGTTGACGCCGGTGCCAGCAAATCCTGCACATACTTAAACGTCAGCCCGGTAATCACGCCATAGAATACCCGGGTGCCCGCCGCTACCGTGCGCAATGGGCCAAACACAAACGAGGCGGCAATCAACACCAAAGAGCCCATGGTGAGCGGCATCAGCATCTTCTGCCAGAAGTAGAGCAGCGCCTGATCGTTCTGAAGCCCCTGTTGTTCAAGGAAATTGGCATAGGCCAACAGTTCACTGGGTGCCTGGCTCTCAATATCGCGCAGCAATCGCTCTAACTGGGTGGGCGTAAAAGACGTTTCCCAGCCCATGTTCGCCACCAGGTCAGACTCGGTGTGGTCGGCGAAAATGCGCGTAGTAGCGACATTTTCCAAACGCCATGCGCCCTCTTCCCAAAATGCGCGCTGGGCGTAGGTGGCTTCGACCAGCTGTCGTTCTTCAAAGCGGTAGCGGGTTAAATCAAGCACCACATTGTCAGCGCGAATCGCCCCGAAACGGTAAACGCTGTCGCCTTCGATCTGCCAGCCGCTGCGGCTGGTTAGCACCGCGCCTTCGCCCTGGAGTTTTTCCAACCGCCACGCCTCGGCGTACTGCTCGGTGCGCGGGCTGACATACTCAGCCACCAACAGCACGGCCACCACCACGACCAGCACCGGCTTCATCACGCCCCACACAATGCGCGCCAGAGAGCGCCCAGAGGCGCGCATCACGGTAAGCTCATTACTGGAGGCCATGCTGCCCAAACCAATCAGCGCCCCAATCAACACCGCCACCGGGGCATACTGATAAAAGCGCCAGGGCGTTCGCATTAGCAGGTAAAGCAACGCATCAAAGGCGGTATAGCCAGCCTGTACATCGCCTAAGTCATCGATATAGGCAATGGTAATATCCAACCCCAGCAGCACAAACTGAACGACGACAATGGCCGCCAGCACGTTGCGGGCGATATAGCGGTCAAGACGGTCAGCGATGGTGAGCACATGCAACATTAGCGCATCCCCTTACGTTGCGAGCGCCACAGCATTAGCAGCCCCAGTGCCAGAAACAGCCCATGCACCGGCCAAACACCCAGCGTAGAAGGCCAAGTACCGCTGCCAATCGCATCGACCACTGCCAGCAGCAAGCTGAGATACGCGACGTATAAAAACACTGCCGGTAGCAGTTTGCCAAAGCGCCCCTGGCGGGGGTTAACCCTGGAAAGCGGCTGCGCCATTAACGCCAGTACAAACACCATCAGCGGCAGCCCTGCGCGCCACTGCCATTGAGCCTGAGCGCGGGGGCTGGGGTCACGCCATAGCGCGGGCGTGGTGGCATATTCCAGCGAATCAAGCTCTTGGCGGTCGCGGCTTAAACCAAGCCGCAGCGTATAGCGCTCGAAAGTGAGCCGTTCAGCGCTTTGCTCGCCTGGGGTTACGCCATAGCGTTCGCCTTCATTTAAGATTAGAAAACGGCTACCCGTGTCGAGCCGGGTTTCCTGATAGCCCGATACGGCGCGGGTAACGTAGTCGTGGGTGCCTTCGTCGCCGGGCTGATTCTGCTCGTGTACCAGCACCTCCTGCATTTCAGTGCCATCACTAGAAAAGCCGCCGATATAAGCGGTGCGGCCACCGCCAAACTCCTGAAAACGCCCCGGTGCCAGCACAGAAACATCCAAGCGGCTGCGCTGCTCCTCCAGCGCGGTTTCGGTTTGCAGCGCCCCCAAAGGCGTCAGCCACAGGCTGCAGATACCGACCAGCACCGCGACGACGCTTGCCGGTAGCAAGGTCACTTTCAACAGCCGCGTGGGGCTCATCCCGCAGGCCACCATCACGGTGATTTCGCTGTTCATATAGAGCTGCCCGTAGGCGAGCAGGATGCCTAAAAAAAACGCCAGCGGTAGAATGAGTTCCATAAAGCCAGGCAGGTGAAACATCATCAGGCTGCCCAGCATGGTGACCGGGATATCGCCTTCCGCCGCGTCCGAAAAATAGCGAATAAAACGGCTGCCCATGATCACCAGCAGCAAAATGCCAGCGACCGCCGACATGGTGAGTAACACTTCGCGAGTTAGATATCGAAATAAAATCAACGCGCTCTCCGGCTAGTCGTGCAGGATGCCATGCAATCAGCGCATGGCTTGGGTACACTAATCAAATGCTTACCAAACCCTAAATAACGGGGCATTATCCCGAATCCCTCGATGCTTGTCTTGTTGGAGACGTCATGGAATTTTCCGTTCAGACCGCGAACCCGGCCAAAACCGAAACCGCCTGCCTCTTGGTGCCGGTTTTTAAAGGGTGCGCCCTACTGCCCAACGTTGCCAAACTAGACGACGCCAGCGAGCGCCTCATTGGACAGTTGCTGGAACGTGGCGACTTTGACGCCGCGCTGGGCAACGTACAGCTGGTACCTTTTGCACCGGGTCTGGGTGCTGAACGCATCTTACTGGTTGGCTTAGGTGAACGCGAAAAGTGCCAGGAAACCGCCTACATCAAGGCGCTGGATGCGGCCATGACGGCGCTTACCAAGCTGCCCATTGATGAAGCCAGCGTGGTCTTTAGCGATGTGCCGCTGACCGACCGCGATGCAGCCTGGAAGGCGCGTAAAGTGCTGGAAGCCGCTGAGCGGGCGATTTATCGCTTTGACCAGTTCAAATCCTCCCCTGCGCCCGCCCCCAGCCTTGCCAAGCTGACATTAATTATCAACGACGCCGATGCGCTGCCCAGCGTTAAGCAGGGCGCGTTAGTGGGCAACGCCATTGGCCAGGGCGTTAACTACACCCGCACCCTGGGCAACCTGCCCGCTAATATCTGCACGCCCAGCTACTTAGCCGAGCAGGCAGAGCAGCTGGGGCGCGAATCGAAAGGGGCGCTCAAGGTCGAAATTCTTGATGAAGAAGCGCTGGAAGCGTTGGGCGCAGGCTCGCTGCTTTCCGTGGGGCGCGGCAGCAAAGAACCCACTCGCTTGATCGTCATGAAGTACCAAGGCGCTGAAAACAGCGACGAAGCGCCCCATGTGTTGATCGGCAAGGGTATCACCTTTGATACCGGCGGTATTTCGCTGAAGCCCGGCGAAGGCATGGACGAGATGAAATTCGACATGTGCGGTGCCGCCAGCGTGTTCGGCACCGTCAAAGCCGTGCTCGCCATCAAGCCCAAGCTCAACTTGGTGTTTATTGTCGCCGCGGCGGAAAATATGCCCGATGGCCACGCCACCAAGCCCGGCGATATCATCAAAACCCTCAAAGGGCTCACGGTAGAAGTGCTCAACACCGACGCCGAAGGCCGCCTGGTGCTGTGCGATGCGCTGACCTACGCCGAGCGTTTTACCCCAGCAAGCGTTGTGGATATCGCCACGCTGACCGGCGCGGTGATTATTGGCCTGGGCCACCACGCCACCGGCCTGCTTTCCAACGATGATGACCTAGCGCTTGACCTGCTGGATGCCGGCGAAGCAGCCTGGGACCGCGCCTGGCACCTGCCGTTGTGGGATGAATACCAAGAGCAGCTGGACTCCAACTTTGCCGATCTCGCCAATATTGGTGGCAAACCAGCGGGCACCATCACCGCCGCATGTTTCCTATCGCGCTTTGCCAACCACTTCCCCTGGGCACACCTGGATATCGCCGGTACGGCGTGGCACTCCGGCAAGCAAAAAGGTGCCACCGGCCGCCCAGTCGGGCTGCTAACTCAATATTTGCTTGACCGTGAAACCGATGCCCAAGTAGAAAATAGCGACGCCTAACATCCCTCACAACTTGTCACCAATATCCAACCGCCTCTTAGTAGACGCGGTTTTAACGGAGAACAACCGCCGTGCCCACTGCCCATTCCGATACTACTGTTGAATCTCGTTTTGAAGTGCTGCCATCCAATCAACCGATGGCCGATGACATGCGTGACAACATTCTTAAAAACCCCGGTTTCGGTAAGTACTTTACCGACCATATGGCGCATATTCGCTGGACCGCCGACGCCGACTGGCACGGCCACCAAGTGCGCCCTTACGGCCCGCTAACGCTGGACCCCGCCGCCTCTGTGCTGCATTACGGCCAAGAGATTTTTGAAGGCATCAAAGCCTACCGCCACGCCGACGGCTCCATCTGGACGTTCCGCCCCGAGAAAAACGCCGAGCGTTTCCGGCGCAGCGCTCGCCGCTTAGCGCTGCCGGAACTTTCCGATGAAGACTTTATCGGCTCGCTGAAAGCGTTATTGGCGCAAGACCAGGCTTGGGTGCCCACGCCCGCCAGTGCGTCTGACGAGTGCAGCCTCTACCTGCGCCCGTTTATGATTGCCTCTGAAGCGTTCCTGGGTGTGCGCCCGTCTCAAGAAGTCGATTACTACGTGATCGCCTCCCCCGCAGCAGCGTACTTTAAAGGCGGCATTGCCCCGGTTTCGATCTGGCTTTCCTCGAACTACAAGCGTGCAGCCCCTGGTGGCACCGGCTTTGCCAAGTGTGGCGGTAACTACGCGGCCTCGCTGGCCGCGCAAAAAGAAGCCGAAGTGCACCAGTGTGGCCAGGTCGCGTTCCTTGATGCGGCTGAAAACAAGTGGGTGGAAGAGCTGGGCGGCATGAACCTGTTCTTCGTCTTCAAAGACGGCCGTTTGGTGACCCCACGCCTAACCGACACCATTTTGGAAGGCGTCACCCGCAACTCAGTGCTCACCCTGGCCAAAGATGAAGGCCTAACGCCGGAAGAGCGCCCGATTAGCCTTGATGAGTGGCGCGAAGGCGCGGCGTCTGGCGACATCACCGAAATTTTCGCCTGTGGCACCGCCGCGGTGATTACTCCGGTGGGCGAGCTGGTCACCGAAAACGAGCGCATCCGCCTGAAAGCCGATGGAAACAATAACAACAACAATGAAGTTGCCATGCGCATTCGTGCCAAGCTGCTCGACCTGCAATACGGCCGCAGCGAAGACAAATACGGCTGGCTAACCCGGTTGGTATAAACCGGCTGGTATAACCCAGCGCCCTACCGCCGCTTGCAGCGGCGGTGGTTTTTTGGAACAGCCGAAACCGCTGGAGCCACCGATGGCACGTATCGATTTTTATATCCTTCCTGACACCACCCTGGAAGCGCGCCTGCAGTTTGCCTGCAAGCTCGCCGAAACCATCTGGCGCAAAGGGTATCGGCTGCACCTTCACTGCGAAGATAAAGCCCTCGCCGAACAGGCCGATGAAGCGCTGTGGAATTTCCGCCCCGACGCCTACCTGCCCCACGCGCTCGAAGATAGCGAAATGGCCGCCAGCGTGCCGATTACGCTAGGTTGGCAGCAGCTCCCGATGCCCACGGAAGAAACCGCCCTGCTCAACCTGCACCCCGATATTCCCGAAGGCGTTGAACGCTACGCCCGCATTGCCGAAATCATCAATCAGCACCAACACGTGCTGGTCGCCAAACGCGCCTGCTGGCAGCGCTATAAAGCAATGGGCCATGAGGTCGTGCCGCATAAGTTGGGGTAGAAAGTTTTATCAGTAAAGTCTGGTTTTAAAGCGCATCTATAACAACAACCTATCACTGAGGGCTTCTATGCCTACTTCGCTGCTTGCGCGTTACCCTCTCGCTGTTATCGTCATCGCCCAACTGTTTGGCACCTCGCTGTGGTTTAGCGTTAACGGAGTGGGGTTGGCGCTGCAGGAAGCCGTGGGCCTGAGTGAAAGCGATCTAGGCCTGCTCACCATCGCCGTGCAGGCGGGGTTTATTACCGGCACGCTGCTGATTGCCACCACCGGGCTTGCCGACCGCGTGCGCGCCAGCCACCTGTTTGCCGTATCGGCGGTGCTAGGCGCGCTGATTAACGCGGCCTTTATTGGCGTGGCAGAAAGCGTAAGCCTCGCGGCGGTGGCACGCTTTTTTGTCGGGCTTTGCCTTGCCGGTATTTATCCGCTGGGAATGAAGCTGGTGGTGAGCTGGACACCCAGCCACGCCGGTGCAGCCCTTGGCTGGCTGGTCGGCATGCTGACCCTTGGCATTGCCTCGCCGCACTTGCTGCGGGGAGTTACCCTGCACTTGCCCTGGCAATGGCCATTGCTGCTGGCCTCTGCTCTTGCGCTGGCCGCCGCGCTGATGATTTTTCGCTTGGGCGTAGGCCCTCATCTTCCCGCTACCGCTAAAAGTGGCCGCCCCTGGGCGGGGTTAGCGGCGTTCAGGCAGCCCCGTTTTCGTGCCGCCGCGCTAGGCTATTTTGGCCACTGCTGGGAGCTGTATGCGCTGTGGGCGCTGGTGCCGTTTTTGGTGGCTAGGGAGCTTGAACGGCTAGGCGCCGCCGACAGCGCCCAGCCATGGGTAAGCTTTGCCGTTATTGCGCTGGGCCTGCCCGGCTGTGTGTTAGCTGGCTGGTGGAGCCGCCGAGTGGGCAGCGCGCGGGTAGCCTGTGTGGCACTCGCCACCTCCGGTGTGCTGTGTTTCGTTTATCCCCTGTTGGGCAGCGCATCGCCGTGGCTACTGCTCACCCTGCTAGGGATTTGGGGCATCAGCGTGATAGCCGACTCAGCGCAGTTTTCCGCCCTGGCCTCGGCCTCCGCCCCACCTGAGCGCCTCGGCGCGGCGCTGGCGATGATGAACGCTATCGGCTTTGGGCTGACCATTCCTTCCATCGCGTTAGTCACCTCCCTGTGGGCAAGCCAAGGCCCTTGGGTGATCTGGTGGCTGCTGCCTGGGCCAGTGCTGGGATTAATCGCTATGCGCGGTTTCCACCGTCGTCGTCATCTTCGTACACGCCACCCCTGACGACCCCACCCGAGTCGCGCTATACTTGTGCACATTTTTTGCCAGCCGTGAGCCGACTCCCCATGGAAAAGACCTACCAACCCGAACAGATCGAAACCCGCTGGTACGAGCGCTGGGAAGCCGATAACCGTTTTGCCCCTTCCGGCAAGGGCGCGCCGTTTTCGATCATGATCCCCCCGCCCAACGTGACCGGCAGCCTGCACATGGGCCACGCGTTCCAGGACACCATCATGGATACCCTGACGCGCTGGAAGCGGATGCAGGGCAACAACACCCTGTGGCAGGTAGGCACCGACCACGCGGGCATCGCCACGCAGATGCTGGTAGAGCGTAAAATTGCTGCCGAAGAAGGCAAAACCCGCCACGATCTCGGCCGCGAGGCGTTTATCGACAAAGTGTGGGAGTGGAAAGAGGAGTCCGGCGGCCATATCACCCGCCAGCTGCGCCGTATGGGCGCCAGCGTAGATTGGAGCCGCGAGCGCTTCACTATGGACGACGGCTTCTACAAAGCCGTGCAAGAAGTGTTTGTGCGCCTACACGAAGAGAAACTGATCTACCGTGGCAAGCGCTTGGTGAACTGGGACCCCACCCTGCACACCGCCATTTCCGACCTGGAAGTGGAAAACAAAGAGCAGCAGGGCAGCTTCTGGCACTTCCGCTACCCGCTGGCCGACGGCGTTAAAACCGCCGATGGCAAAGAGTACGTGGTGGTGGCAACCACCCGCCCGGAAACCCTGCTCGGCGATACCGGCGTGGCGGTTAACCCAGAAGACCCGCGCTATGCATCCTTGGTCGGCAAATTTATCGAACTGCCGCTGGTCGGCCGCCGCATTCCCATTGTGGCGGACGAGCACGCCGATATGGAAAAAGGCTCCGGCTGCGTGAAGATCACCCCCGCCCACGACTTTAACGACTACGAAGTCGGCAAGCGCCAGAACCATCTGCTGATCAACGTCTTTACCAAGGATGCGACGATTCTTGAGCAGGCGGAAATTTTCGACCTGAAAGGCACTCCCCAGCCGGATGAAGACGCCACCCTGCCGGCCAAGTACGCAGGGCTTGACCGCTTTGAAGCGCGTAAGCAAATCGTTGCCGACATGGACGCCCTCGGCCTGTTGGAGAAAGTCGAAGCCGTTAACAACACCCTGCCCTATGGCGATCGCTCTGGTGACGTGATTGAGCCGCTGCTCACCGACCAGTGGTTCGTCGCGGTAGAAACCCTGGCCAAGCCCGCCATTGAAGCCGTAGAAAACGGCGATATTCAGTTTGTGCCGAAGAACTACGAAAACATGTACTTCGCCTGGATGCGTGACCTGCAAGACTGGTGTATTTCCCGCCAGCTGTGGTGGGGCCACCGCATTCCCGCCTGGTATGACGTTGAAGGCAATGTCTACGTTGCCCGCACCGAAAAAGAAGCCCGCGAGAAGCACGGCTTAGGTGCAGAGGTGGCGCTGACCCAAGATGAAGACGTCCTCGACACCTGGTTCAGCTCGGGCCTGTGGACGTTTGGCACCCTAGGCTGGCCGGAAAAAACCCCGGAGCTGGAGACCTTCCACCCTTCCAGCGTGCTGGTGACGGGTTTTGACATCATCTTCTTCTGGGTTGCCCGGATGATCATGATGACGCTGAAATTCACCGGCGAAGTACCGTTCAAAACCGTTTATGTGCACGGTTTGGTACGCGATGGTCAGGGTCAGAAAATGTCCAAATCCAAGGGCAACGTGCTGGACCCTATCGACCTGATCGACGGCATCACGCTGGATGAACTGCTGGAAAAGCGCACCGGCAATATGATGCAGCCGAAACAGGCCAAGGCGATTGCCAAAGCGACCAAGGACGAATTTAAAGACGGCATTGAAGCCCACGGCACCGATGCGCTGCGCTTTACGTTCCTTTCCCAAGCCACCACCGGGCGCGATATCAAGTTTGATATGAACCGCCTGGATGGCTACCGCAACTTCTGCAATAAGCTGTGGAACGCTTCACGCTACGTGCTTATGAATGCCGAAGGTGAAGATTGCGGCGTTTCTATTGAAGGACAAGGCGTCGGTGAGGTTGAGCTTTCGCTGGCCGACCGCTGGATTATTTCCCAGCTGCAGAAAACCGAAGCCCAGGTTACCAAGGCGATGGACGAGTACCGCTTCGACCACGCTTCCCAAGCGCTGTACGAGTTTGTTTGGAACGAGTACTGCGACTGGTACCTGGAGCTTTCTAAGCCGGTGCTGTGGGAGGATGACGTACAGGGAAGTACTAATGCCGCGGGAGACAGGACGTCGGGAGCGGCCTCGCTAGCGAAACGCAAACGGGGAACGCGCCGCACGTTAGTACGCGTACTGGAAACCATTTTGCGCCTGGCCCACCCGATGATGCCTTATATTTCTGAGGAGATCTGGCAGCGTGTTGCACCACTGGCAGGCACCTATGTGGGTGAAGGCGCATCCATCATGGAGCAACCCTGGCCTGAAGCCGATGAGAGCAAAATTGATGAACAGGCCACCCGAGATATTGAATGGCTGAAAGGCGTAATTATCGCGGTGCGTAACATCCGCGCCGAGATGAACATCGCCCCCGGCAAGCCGCTGGACGTGCTACTCACCAAAGGCAAGCCGGAAGACGCCGAGCGCCTGGAAAGCAACCGCCACTTCTTAGCTAAGCTTGCCAAGTTGGAAAGCGCCACCTGGCTGGCCAACCCAGACGATGCCCCGCTCTCGGCCACGCAGCTAGTGGGCGATATGGAAGTGCTGGTGCCCATGGCGGATCTGATCGACAAAGACGCCGAACTCAAACGCCTGGCTAAAGAAATCGAAAAGCAGGACAAGCTGATCGGCGGCATCGAGAAAAAACTCGGCAACGAAGGCTTTATCGCCAAAGCGCCAGACGCCGTCATCGAGAAAGAGCGCGGCAAACTGGCTGAATTCCAAGCCGCTAAAAAGCTATTGGAAGAGCAACAGGCGAAGATTGCGGCGCTGTAAAGCTGCTTAGTTTAGTTAAAGCCATCAAAACGGCACCCAACAGGGTGCCGTTTTTGGTTTGGTCACCTTCTAACGGCTTGTTCAGGCCACTTCACACTCCCGACTGAGTTAACGTAACGCTTTTCTACCCCCCTTGCGCTCCACCATAACCACTTTTTCTTATAAAACGTGTAAGGTTGGTACAAGAATGGCCACTAAGTGGCATCGCTGATTCAGCAACGACACGGACTGCTCTATGCCGACACCAACCGAAGCGCGCTTACAGGCGCTGGCAACCGAACTAAAGCGGGCCGGGATTGTGTACCGTGAGCTTACGCCCATGGCAGACACCGGGCTTGCTCACGACCACGTGTGGGTTCATCGCAGCGGTGGCGATGATTGGGTGGCGCGGCTGCCCAAGCAGAGCCAGATGAACCTTCCGCCTGAAGAAAATCTTGCTTATCAAACCGCCTGTTATCAGCGCGCCAGCCAAGGTGGGCACACGCCGAAAATTTATGACGCCCTGCCCGCCCAGCGACGCATTGCCCCGGGGTGGATTGCTGGTTGAGGCTATTCGTGGCCGCTTGGCTAAACTGCCAGAAGACCTGCCCGCCATTGCAAAAGCCCTGGCCAGCCTACACCGCCAGCCGCTGCCCAGCGAAGCCGAACGTGCGCCGCTGCTGGCCCCTGAAAACTCATGGCAGGCGATGGTGGAGGAAGTACGCCAGCAGGCGAACTGGCTGGGCGATGCGCAACTTTCCCGTAAAGTTACCCAGCGCATTAAGCAGGAGCTGGATTTACTGCCACCCCGCTTAAACGATGACACGCCTGCACTGATTAGCTTTGATACCCACCCTGGCAATTTTTTAATCGCTGACGATGGCCGCGCAGTGCTGGTGGATTTAGAGAAATGTCGCTATGGCCTGCCCGGGGTCGACCTTGCTCATACCTCGCTTTACACCTCGACCACCTGGGATATCAATAGCCAAGCCGTCTTGAGCTTAGCGGACGTTGTGGCCTTTTACCGCTGCTGGCAATCTGCCCTGGAAACGTCGCCCGATACCGACACCCTGGTCGCCTGCCGCCGCGCCACCTGGCTGTGGTCGTTGACCTGGTGTGCCAAGTGGCGCGCACAGCACTTAAACGCCAAAGATGCCCAACAGCGCGGGGAAGATTGGTCGGCAGAACTCACCGACCCCGCCGTGATTGACCACGTGCGCGACCGCGTTGAGCACTATCTATCGTTGAACGTTATTGATCACGTTCATAGCGAGCTTCAGCGCTTGCAGGTTTCCCTATAACAACTGCGCCTTCTAAAAAAGAGATCTTCAATGCCTATTAACCGTCACCCTCATCGTCTCGCTATCGCCACCGCAATGCTCGCTCTTACGCCGCTTGCCATGGCCAACCCTGACCCCAGCGATTGGCAAGGCATTGTGGCAGAAGCCGAAGGCCAAACCGTTTACTGGAATGCCTGGGGCGGCGATACACGCACCAATCGCTACATTGAGTGGGTGGCCCAGCAAATGCAGGCGCAGCACAACGTCGATGTGGAGCATGTAAAGCTGGACGATACCAGCAGTGCGGTGGCGCGGGTGCTGGCGGAGAGGCAGGCGGGTAACAATGACGATGGCAGTATCGATCTGATTTGGATCAACGGTGAGAACTTTGCTGCAATGCGCGCAAGCGACCTGCTGTTTGGCCCCTTCGCTGAATCGCTACCCAATTTTGCGCTCACCAATGCCGCCGATAATCCCGAAGTGGTGACCGACTTCACGTTACCTACAGAAGGCTATGAGTCACCCTGGGGCAAAGCGCAAATCACCTTCTATTACGACAGCGCTCAAACCGAAACACCGCCCGAGGATATGCAAGCACTCCTTGAATGGGCCGAAGCCCACCCCGGACAGTTTAGCTATCCACGTATACCGGACTTCACCGGCAGCACCTTTTTAAAGCAGGCACTGATTGAGCTGACTGAACAGGATGAGGCGCTTTATCAGCCCGTTGCAGAGAGTGATTTCGAAGCCGTAACAAAGCCGCTGTGGGCTTACTTGGATGCGCTGCACCCTCATCTTTGGCGCAGTGGTCGCAGCTTCCCAGAATCTGGCCCCAACTTGCGCACGCTGATGAGCGACGGCGAACTCAGCTTGGCCTTCTCCTTCTACCCGACAGAGGCTGCCGTGGCAGTGATGGAGTATGAGCTGCCAGAGAGCGTGCGCAGTTACGTGCTGGAAGGCGGCACGCTGGGGAACGTTCACTTTGTAGCGATCCCTTATAACTCGCCGCATAAAGCCGGTGCGATGCTGCTGGCCGACTTTTTGCTATCGCCCGAAGCCCAGGCCCAAAAGCAGTCGCTGGCGATGTGGGGCGACCGCAGCGTGCTGGATATCGAGCAGCTAGACACCGATGCCCAAGCGCTGTTTGAACAGGGTGAGCGCCACCCTTCCGAGCTACCGGCAGATGCACTCTCGAACACCCTGCCCGAACCACACCCAAGCTGGATGACCGCGCTGCAAGAGGCGTGGCAAAAGCGCTACGTAAACTAAGCGATGCGGCTTCGTCTGGCCCCTCTTCGCCTAGCTCCTCTTAGCTTAGCGCCGTGGGTGTTGATGAGCGTATTGGTGCTGCCGTTAGCGGCAGGCCTGCTGATGGTCATTCTCCCCGCGTTTGGTTACTTGCCAGCACTTGGCGGCGAGACGTTTAACGTTGATGCATGGCAAGCGCTTTGGCAGCGCCCAGGGCTACACCGCTCCATACTGCTGAGCTATGCGAGCGGGCTGATCACCACGTTGGTGGCGCTCTCTATCGTGGTGCTGTTTCTGGCCGCCAGCCAGGGCACTTGGGTAGACCGCAGCATTCGCCGGCTGGTCTCACCGCTGCTAGCCATTCCTCATGCGGCGGTGGCCTTTGGCTTGGCCTTTCTTATCGCCCCTTCCGGGCTGTTGGTGCGCTGGATCTCGCCTGGGCTGACCGGCTGGGAGCGCCCGCCTGATGTGCTGATCGTCAACGACCCGTTAGGGCTTGCGCTGATGGCGGGGCTGGTGCTTAAAGAAGTGCCCTTTTTACTGTTGATGTGCCTGGCGGCGCTGCCCCAGCTGGGTGCTGAAAAGCGCGTCACGCTGGCGCGCTCGCTGGGCTACTCGGCAAGTATTGCCTGGCTGAAAAGTGTCTTGCCGGTGCTATATCCATTAATTCGGCTGCCGGTGTATGCGGTGATTGCCTACGCCACCTCGGTGGTGGATATGGCTATGATTCTTGGCCCCACCCTGCCGCCAACGCTGAGCGTGTCGATTCTTAGCTGGTTCAATGACCCAGACCTGGAGCGCCGTTATATGGCCTCTGCCGGTGCCGTGCTGCAGCTTGGGGTCACCCTGGCAGCGCTATTGACCTGGTGGCTTGGCGAGCAGTGCGTCAAGCGGTTCAGCCAAGGCTGGCTGGTAAATGGGGCACGAAACACTGGCGCATTGGCGGTTGCCATCAGCGGCCGGGTGTTGCTGGCCACCACCACGCTGCTGGCCATCAGCGCGATTGGGGGGCTGGTGATCTTCTCGCTGGCCGGTTTTTGGCGTTTTCCAGATGCGCTGCCGAGTACGTTTACACTGGATCATTGGCAGCGCATTTTGCCTAGTGTGGCCACGCCACTGCTGAATACGCTAAGCGTGGGGCTCGCTGCCACGCTAATGGCTGCCGTGCTGGTGGTAGCAACGCTTGAAAACGCGGTACGCCACCATTTGCCGGTCAGCCGCTCCCAGTGGCTGCTGTACCTTCCGCTGATTGTGCCTCAGGTCGCCTTTCTGTTTGGCTTAGTGGTCGCGGCGGAAAGTATTAACGTTCGCCCCCAGCTGGCGTTAGTCATTGCGGCTCATTTGCTGTTTGTGGCGCCTTATCTTTACCTCTCGCTGTCGGAAGCGTACCGGCGCCTGGACCCACGCTGGGTGCAGGTGGCTCACTCCCTTGGGGTAGGCCCCTGGCGGGCGTTTTGGCGGGTGCGCCTGCCACTGCTGTTAGCCCCGCTGCTCACCGCCTGCGCCGTTAGCTTAGCGGTGAGTATTGGCCAATATTTGCCCACGCTGTTACTAGGCGGCGGGCGCGTTCCCACCATTACCACTGAAGCGGTGGCCATGGCCTCCGGCGGTAATCGGCGTTTAATTGCCGTGCTGGCGCTCATCCAGGCGCTGCTGCCCTTTATTGGCTTTAGCTTGGCGCTGTTAATCCCGCGGTTAGTGTGGGCAAAACGCCGCCAGATGCGAGGAGCGGCATGACCCCCAACCTTCACACGTTGCATATCAAACAGATCGCTATCACGCTGGCAGGCGAAACGTTGCTGGCCATGCACCGTGACATTGCGCCTGGCGAAGTGTTAACCGTAATGGGCCCTTCCGGCTCGGGAAAGTCCACGCTACTGGCCTATCTGGCAGGCTTTTTATCGCCCGCGTTTCAGTCCCAAGGTGAGGTTTATCTTGGCGATAAACGCCTGGACACACTGCCCGCCGAACAGCGTGGCATTGGCCTGCTGTTTCAGGACCCGATGCTATTTCCGCATTTAAGCGTTGGCGGCAATTTGCGCTTTGGCCTACCCCGGCGAACCAACGATAAAACCCAGCAGGTGGCAAAGGCGCTGGAACAGGTGGGGCTTTCAGGCTTTGAAGCCCGCGACCCGGCCACGCTTTCCGGCGGCCAGCAGGCACGCGTGGCGCTGATGCGCCTGCTGCTTTCACAGCCACGGGCAGTGCTGCTGGATGAGCCGTTTTCCAAGCTGGATACGGCGCTACGCCAGGAGATGCGCACGCTGGTGTTTGGCCAGTTGCGGGCCGCTGGCCTGCCTGCGTTACTGGTCACCCACGATGAAGCCGATGCCAATGCCGCTGGAGGACCAATCATTGCCCTTGGTTAACCCAGATGCTGAACCGCCTACGCTTAGTATTGTGATTCCGATGCTGAACGAGGCCGCGGGTATTCAGGCCATGCTGGCAGGGCTTCAACCGCTGCGAGAGACAGGCGTGGAAATCATTGTGGTGGATGGCGGCAGTCAAGATAGCAGCATTCAAATCGCCACTCCGCTGGCGGATCGAGTGCTTAGCAGCACGCCAGGGCGAGCACGCCAAATGAACCTGGGCGCACAACATACCAGCGCACCCGCACTGTTATTTCTACATGCCGACACCTACCTGCCCAAGAACGCCGTTGAGCAGGTCGCCCAAGCGCTGAACACACACTGCTGGGGGCGCTTTGATATTCACCTTGAAGGCCACAGCCGCTGGCTGCCCATGGTGAGCTGGATGATGAATCAGCGCTCGCGGCTTACCGGCATTGCCACCGGCGACCAGGGCATGTTTCTACGCCGTAAGACGTTTGACGCCGTGGGCGGCTTTCCCGAACAGCCGCTGATGGAAGATATCGAGCTGTCTAAACGGCTCAAGCGGCTGTCTCGGCCCGCCTGTTTGAAGGCGAAAGTGATAAGCTCGGGCAGGCGCTGGGATCAGTTCGGCGCGTGGAAAACCATCCGTTTAATGTGGCGGCTGCGCTACCGCTACTGGCGCGGCGTTAGCGCCACCCAACTGGCCAAGGAGTATCGCGATGCACGTTAAAAGCGAGGTGCTACCCCACTTGCACCTACTGGCCAAGGCACCGCTGCCCGGGCAGGCTAAAACGCGCCTGTCGCCTTTACTGGGTGCCGAGGGCGCGGCTAATGCCCACGCAGAACTGGTACGCCACTGCGTCGCCAGCGCCTGCCAAGCGTTGCCTGCCGAAAAAATCACGCTATGGACCGCGCTTGATCACGCACATCCGCTATTTATCGAGCTTCGCGAGGCATTTGGTGTGACGTTACGCGCCCAGCCAGAGGGCGATTTAGGCGCACGGGTTCGCTACGCCCTAAACAGTACCCCAGGGCCTGCCATGTTAATGGGCAGCGACTGCCCGAGCATTACCAGCGCGCTGATAACTACCTGCGCGCAGCAGTTGGCCAACTTTGAAGTGGTGATTTTGCCCGCTGAAGATGGCGGCTACGGTTTAATCGGCACCCATCACGACTACCCCGCGTTGTTTGAAGGTATTCCATGGGGGACCCAAAGCGTGCTAACCACCACTCAGCAGCGCATTGAATCATTGGGCCTACGCGCCGCCTACCCCGCGACCATTTGGGATGTAGACCGCCCCGACGACTGGCAACGCTGGAAGGCGCTCGAAAACCGCTGATTAGCCGTTCCGGTGTAAGGAAACACGCCGCACGCTCACTGATTATCCCCCCTTAATGGCTTTCGCTGGAGACGACCTTGACCCGACAACGTTTGATTATTGCCGCGCTACTGATCACAGCCATTGGGGTATTTTTTGTTAGCGGTGCCCATCAGTGGTTCACCCTGGAAACGTTTAAAGCCTACCAAAGTGACTTCCAGGCGGCGTTCAACCAACACCCTTGGCAAGTCGCGGGCATTTTTTTCGCCGTGTACGTGGGAATGTCGGCACTTTCGCTGCCGGGTGCCACGCTGCTAACCCTCCTTGGTGGCGCGCTGTTTGGCCTGGGCTGGGGGCTGCTGATCATCTCCTTTGCCAGCACCATCGGCGCAACGCTGGCTTTTTTGCTCTCGCGGTTTCTATTTCGCCAACCCATTGAGAAGCGTTTTCCGAACCAGTTTGAAGTGGTCAATCGGGGTGTCGAGCGAGACGGTGCGTTTTATCTGTTTATGCTGCGCCTAGTGCCGGTCTTCCCGTTTTTTATGATCAATTTGGTCATGGGCTTAACGCGGATTAAAACCGTGACGTTTTACGGGGTTAGCCAATTAGCCATGCTGCCCGGCACGGCGGTTTTCGTGAATGCAGGCGGCCAATTGGGTGAGCTTGAAAGCCTTGGCGGCATTGTTTCGCCTACGCTTTTGGCGTCATTTGCCTTGCTGGCGGTGTTTCCGTGGATTGCCCGGCGCATTGTGCTGCTGGTGCAGCGGCGTAAGGCCTACCAAGGCTTTATCCGCCCCACGCACTTTGATTACGACATTGTAGTGATTGGCGGCGGTTCAGCGGGGCTGGTCACTAGCTACATTGGCAGCGCCGTGAAAGCCAAGGTAGCGCTGGTAGAAAAGCACAAGATGGGCGGCGACTGTCTGAATACCGGCTGCGTGCCTTCTAAAGCGCTGATTCGCGCCGCCCGCGCAGCCCATGAGATTCGTACTGCGCCCAGGTTCGGGGTGACTGCCAGCGAGCCGCAGGTCGATTTTGCTAAGGTGATGGGCCACGTTCATCAAGCGATTACCGATATCGAACCCCACGATAGTGTCGAGCGCTACTCAGGGCTTGGCGTGACGGTGTATCAAGATCACGCCACCCTAACGTCTCCCTGGGAAATTAAAGTGGGTGAGAAAACCCTCACCGCTCGCCATATCGTGCTGGCCACCGGCGCACGCCCCCGCGTACCTTCGCTTCCTGGCATTGAACACGCGCCGATTCTCACCTCGGAAAATTTATGGTCGCTCACCGAGCTGCCCAAACGCTTGGTGGTGTTAGGAGGCGGATCCATTGGCTGTGAGCTGAGCCAAAGTTTTGCCCGCCTAGGCAGCCACGTAACGCTAGTGGAAGGCACGGCGCAGCTGCTCGGCCGGGAAGACACGGAAGTGGGCGAGCACGTTGAGCGCGCGCTCAGCCAGGAAGGCGTTACCGTGATGAAGAGCGCCAACGCGCTGGAAGTCTGCCAACACGGCCAGGAACACCAACTGGTGGTAGAGCATAATGGCGAACGCCTCACGGTTGAGTTCGATTACCTGCTGGTAAGCGTTGGCCGCCAAGCCAACGTGGAAGGCTTAGGGTTAGAAGCGCTGGGCATCACCACTACCCAAGCGGGCACCTTAGAACTTAACAAACGCCTGCAAACCCGCTTGCCCAACATTTGGGCCTGCGGTGATTTGGCGGGGCCTTTCCAGCTCACCCACGCCGCCGCGCATCAGGCCTGGCACGCGGCGGTTAACGCCCTGTTTGGCGAGCTGAAAAGCTTTGCGGTGGACTACCGCTTTATGCCCGCCGTTACCTACGTTCAGCCGGAAGTAGCGCGGGTCGGGCTAAACGAAAAAGAGGCCACCGCCAAAGGGGTGGCGTTTGAAGTCACCCGCTACGCCATGAGCGAAAGCGACCGCGCCATTGCCGAAGGCGCCACGGAAGGTTTTATCAAGGTGCTCACCGTGCCCGGCAAAGATAAGATCCTCGGCGCCACCATCGTGGCGGAAAACGCCGGGGAGTGGCTGGGTGAATTTACCATCGCCATGAAGCATGGGCTGGGGCTTAACAAGCTGCTGGGCACCATTCACCCCTACCCCACCCTGGGCGAAGCCGCCAAGGCTACCGCAGGCGTGTGGAAAAACGCCCACAAACCCGAGCGTATTCTCAGGCTGCTTGCACGCTACTTCCGCTGGCGGCGGGGCAACGAAAAATGACGCCCCCTATGAAAAAACTTGTGCTGATTGGCGCGGGCCATGCCCACGCTTTCGTGCTGGAAGCTTTTGCCAAGCGCCCAGACCCGACAATTGCTATCACCGTGGTCAGCGACAGTGCGTTGGCCGCCTATTCCGGCAGCGTGCCTGCCTGGCTGGCGGGTGAATGTACGCTACGCGAGACACAAATAGATGTGGCCGCGCTAGCGCAACGGGCGGGTGCTCGCTTAATCACCTCGCCTGCGGTAGCGCTCGATACCTCTACGCGCCAGGTAACGCTGGCTAACGGCGAAGTGATCCCTTTTGATGTGGCCTCGTTTAACGTGGGCTCTACGCTGATGTTGCCTGAACAAACGTTGCCAGAGCAGCCGTTTTCCGAAACGTATGACGAACAGCGCCCCTACTTGTTGGCCATGCGCCCGCTAAGTTCACTGCACCACCGCTGGCAAGCGCTAAGAGAGAACGTCGAACAGCTTCCCCAAGGCTCCCGCCAGCGGGTGGTGAGCATAGGCGGCGGCGCGGCAGGCTGTGAAACCTTGATGAGCGTGCTGGCGCAGCTTCGTCAACAGCGCCCGGATATTAGCTGGCAGGGCGCGCTAGTCAGCGCCTCAACGACGCTGCTACCCGGCGCGGGGAGGCTGCCCCGCTGGTTAACAAAGCGGGCGCTGCACCGGGCAGGCATTACGGTGCTTCACGGCGTGCGTGGTCAGGCGCTAATAGCCGGTGGCGTGCGCACCTCTGAGGGCGAACTCATTAACGCGGATATCGTGCTGTGGGCAACCGGGGCTGTGGGTCACCCGTGGCTTGCTGATACTCAGCTTCCGTTGGATAAACACGGCTTTATTCGGGTAGGAAAAAGCTTGGATGTTGTCGGCCAGCCGGGGCTGTTCGCCGCTGGCGACTGTGCCGCGTTCAACCCACCACTGCACGCTTCTCCACTGCACTCTTCTTCTCTGCCTAAGGCCGGCGTTTACGCCGTGCGCATGGGGCCGCTGCTTGCCGACAATCTGCGCGCCGCCTGCCACCGTGAACCGCTGGCTACTTGGCAGCCACCTAAACGCGTGCTGGCCCTAATTGGCACTGGCGACGGCCACGCGATTGCCAGCCGTGGCCAGGTCGGCTTTTCAGGCCGCTGGGTATGGGAATGGAAAAAGCGGATTGATGCGCGCTTTATTGCCCGCTTCAATCCGCCTTTTGAACGTTAAATATCGCTAATTAATTTGCTTCGCGCCAGCCACCGAGTACGCGGCTGTCTGGGCCGAAAAACACCAGCCGGTCGTGGTCGATCAAGTAGCGGTAAGCCGTATCGAGCATATCCGTTACCCGCTTGGCGTCTGCCAACTGAGGGCAGGCCATGCGTGTCGAAGCGAGCTGACTAAACTCAATCCGCTGGCTCCCCCCCAGGCTCACCTTGCCGGTAAAGCGGTTGCAGCCATCCGACCCGCTTACCTTGCCGTCACGTTCAATGCGGAAAAAGGGCGTTTCCGGCATCGAAAGCCGTTCATCAGTGCCTACCAGCAGTAAGTTCCAGCGCTGCTCGACAATCTGGCCAGATAACGCCGTGCCTTGCGGGGCACCCTGACGCTCTTGCTGAGGCGCGCTGCTACAAGCGCTCACCAACAGTGCCACGCCTAAGCCAATCAGCGTATTGCGGGTTTGTCCTTTCACCTTGCCCGTACTCCCGTTTATTTACCAACGATCTTTTACCAACGATCTTTGCCAGCTGGCTTTACCAACTGCCGCTGTTTTCCATAGAGGCCCAAGGTTCTTGCGGTGCTAGGGCATCGCCCTTCTGCAATAGTTCTACGGAAATACCGTCGGGGGATTTTACAAACGCCATATGACCATCGCGGGGTGGGCGATTAATGGTGACGCCGTTATCTTGAAGCTTTTTGCACAGCGCGTAGATGTCGTCTACGCGATAGGCCAAGTGGCCGAAATTGCGTCCACCGGAATACGTTTCGGGGTCCCAATTATAGGTTAACTCAAGTTCAGGGGCGGTAAGTGTTGCGGAACGTTCCTCATCGTCAGGGGCGGCAAGAAACACAAGCGTAAAGCGCCCTTTTTCGTTCTCTTTACGCCGCACTTCTTTGAGCCCCAGAAGGTCGCAATAAAACCTCAGCGAGGCGTCTAAGTCACTTACCCGCACCATGGTGTGAAGATATTGCATAACGGTTCCTTCTCAGTGTGCTAGCGGTGGCCGCTTAGTGTGTATATTCGCGGAATATGGCGGGCGGTTGCTGGTCGCTGCGCCAACTCAATACGGCATAGTCATCCACACGGCCAGTTTCCATGCCGGGTGAGCCATGGGGCATACCCGGTACCGTTAACCCAACCACCTCTGGGCGCCCTTCCAGCAGGCGCTGTATATCAGACGCGGGCACGTGGCCTTCAATTACATAGCCCTCGACGATGGCCGTGTGGCATGACGCGAGTTCTGGTGTCACACCGTTGGCTATTTTAATCTCACGCAAGTCACCGTCACGGTGGTGATTAACCTCAAAACCATGCGCTTCTAAATGAGCGACCCAGTTTCCACAGCAACCGCAATTAGGGTCACTGTGTACCTCAATGACCGGAGCGGCAAACGTATGGGCACTGGCGATAAGAAAGACGCCACCGAACAGGTAGTTTCTTAGACAAAAATGTGACATAAAGCCAGCTCCTTTTTAAAACTGTATAGTAACGTATGTTCTTTCTATCTTAGCGGGGTTTGCCCGCCGGAGAAACCTGTGGATTCAGTAACTCAAGCCGCATTGGGTGCAGCCATTGGCGGCGCTGTACTAGGCCGGCGCTTGGGCCGTAAGGCCGTACTCATTGGTGCCTTGGTGGGCACCCTTCCAGATTTGGACGTGGTGCTGGATTATGGCGACGCGGTGGCCAACGTTACCGAGCATCGCGGTTTTAGCCACTCACTCTTTGTGCTGTCCGGTTTGGCGACCCTGCTGGCGCTGCTAACGGCGCGCTTTGCTACTGCGAAGGATATTACGCTGCTTCGCTGGTGGTGTTTTTTCGCGCTGATACTGATCACTCACCCTTTATTAGATGCCCTTACCACTTACGGCACCCAACTATTTTGGCCGCTTGATGTGTCCCCTGCCGCGTGGCCGATTATTTTTATTATCGACCCGTTTTATACGCTGCCATTATTGCTCGCCTTGGGTATCGCCTTGGTATCTCAGCGGGTACGCAAAGCCTGCACGTGGGGGTTAGCCATTTCGAGCGTTTACTTAATGATGGCAGCGGGTGCGAAGATAATGGTAGAGCAGCGTTTGGCACCTGTTCTGGCGGAGCAGGGGCTGCAGGACGCGCCGCGACTGGTTCAGCCTACGCCGTTCAATATCGTGCTCTGGCGCGCCACGGTCATTGACGGCGACCGCTATTATGAAAGCTTGGTTGGCCTATTGGATGGCGACCACGCGCCGCAGCTGGAGCCGCTCATTCGTAACACTGAGCTTGAGAGTGCCGCACTGGCCGGCCATCAAGGTCAGCGCTTAACATGGTTTACCGGGCCTTTCTTACGCTATGAAAACCGCCTGTTAGACGGTCAGGAAACCTTAATCGCCACGGATATCCGCCTCGGCTTTCCAGGGTTTCATCCGTTCAGTTTTACGCTGGCAACGCGGGATGGCGAGATGTGGCAACCGGTGGAAACGAGCGAGCAACTCGAAACCTCTCGGAATCTTCGTTTAGAAACACTTTCTCGGCTTGCTTCCAGGGCTGCTGGCGATACATCAGCCCTTTGCGCCAGCGACTTTGTGGCACCGAAGTGGCGAGCCGAGCGGGTTGTTTATCGCTGCTGAGAATTTCTTTTTCTCGCTATTTCTTTCTCTATTATTAGGCTCGCCTCGGCTATGGCGCGATACCCTGGCCACAGCCGCTGTACTGCTCGCCGTCTATCGTCAATGTGACGCGGGCAGGATACGGCTGACCTTTCATATCATCAAAACACGCCCCCGCTTCGATACGCACACGAAAAAAGTGCTTGCTGTTGGCGTTTTCGATCACCACACGGCCTGCATCGTTGTCCATCACGCTCACCATATAGGGCAAGGTTTGCGTTTCGGTGCCGTAGGCGGTTGTCCAGGTCATCACGGGTACGTCGTGGGCGAGCTCAATCGACCAGCCCGGCTCGTTACCCCGCCCCAGAAACATCACGCCGGGGTGGTTGGCGCGGGTTGCTGCTGCTCGGCGCTGCCCCAACTGACACTGCAACTGACCGCGCGGCGTTTCCACCTGGGCTTGGTCTCCCCGGTTCCAGAAGCTGATTTCACCGTCTTGATAACGGGCACCGCTGGCCACTACAGCTTGGGGCAGCTGCCATGCGCCATGCAGCGACCATAAGCGCAAATCGTTGGCATTGGTGGCGGTGACTAAATGCTGCTGTGCAGGCTCACAGTGCCACGCATCAAAGCGCTGCGCAGAACCAGGAAACAGCGATGAGGGCAAAAAAGGCGCGCGGTTATCTAGCGTGGCCTGGTTAGCGGCTAGCGTTTGTGTGGAGGTGACAGCCTGTGAAGAAGGTGTGGCTGCGCAGCCTGCTAACACAGCCGCTATGCCCATCGCGGCTGTTGCCCATACGAGTGTTGTTTGTGTGTTCATCGCCCCGCGCTCTCTGTATGACTGAGTTTATGACTTACCGCTTTACCGACGTTTAAACGCTTGCAGGTCGTTAGTATCGATACTTTGCACCTTCGGGGGCAGCCCCTGCTCTTCACGCTTGAGCTTAACCTGCATTTTTTCGGCTAGCCGCTCAGCGTCATCGTCGGTAGTGCGCCCATTAAGCTCGGCCAGCTGCGCCATGCCCTGGTGATAGAAGGTAAGCAAATCCAGCGCCGTGCGGTTATCTTCTTCCACCGCTTTGCGCAGTGTGGATAAGTAGCCGCTTACTTGGGAAAGGTGATGCTTAAGTTGCCAGACATAGCGCACTTCCGTCATCCATGGGCGCTCACGCAGCACCGCAAATAGCGCGCTGGTGGCCAGTAGCCCAAGCAGCACGCCCAGGGCGTTGAGCCATAGGCTGCTGCCAAAGGTGGTGGTTAGCAGCATGGAGAATAGAAGGCCAAAAATAATCAGTTGCCCCGCCATGGCAAAGCTGATCATGCGGGCTTTGCGGCGGTAGGACTCGGGGTCGTGATGCTCTAGGGTAAATACCATGGCCAGCCTCATCATTTTTGCAAAGGCTCTATGATACGGGGCTGGCCGGGGCAAACAAGTAATAGCGTTAGCGAGCGCTTAACTCCAACGCTCTGCGGCGGTTTTCAGCAGGTGTTCGGTGGTTTCCCAACCCATACAGGCATCGGTGACCGAGACGCCATAACGCATGGCACCCGGTTTGAGCGGCTGCTTGCCTTCAAATAGATGGCTTTCCAGCATTAGCGCAACTAAGTTCGCCTCGCCCGCCTGGCGCTGCGCCAATACATCTAGCATCACTTCACTCTGGCGGCGATGATCTTTGCGGGCATTAGCATGGCTGCAATCCACCATCAGCCTTGGGTTTTGCCCGGCATTACGCAGTGCATTAGTAGCCGCCCGCACATGCTGGGTCTGGTAGTTGGGCTCACCGTGACCACCGCGTAGCACTACGTGGGTGTGCGGGTTACCAGCGGTTTGCTGAACCACTGGGTGGCCTTGAGCGTCTATCGCGAAGCGCTGATGGGGGTGGGCTGCGGCACTCATGGCATCAATGGCCACCTGTACATCGCCACTGGTGGCATTTTTGAAACCTACCGCTGCCGATAAATCACTGGCCAGCTCCCGATGCAGCTGCGACTCAGTAGTGCGTGCGCCGATGGCCACCCAGCTGAGCAAATCGTCGACGTAGGGGGCAAGCATCGGTTGTAAAAGCTCAGTGGCCACCGGCAGGCCGCGCGCGGCAACCGCGTGCATCAGCTGACGAGAAAGCGCCAAGCCGCGGGGCATATCACCGCTGCCATCCAAGCCTGGGTCGTAGGCCAGCCCTTTCCAGCCCACGGTGGTGCGCGGCTTTTCAACGTAAACGCGCATTACCGGCAAAATCCGCTCGCTGATCTCTTCACTGAGCACGGCCAGGCGGTCGGCGTATTCAAGCGCGGCGTCGGGGTCATCAATGGAGCAAGGGCCAACCACGACCAGCAGACGATCATCGTGGCCGCTTAGGATTTGCTGAACAGCGCTGCGTTGGCGGGCAATTTGCTCGCTTAACGGGGTATTTAGCGAGACGCGCTGACGAAGTTCAGCGGGGGTAGGCAGCCGGTTGGCCGTGGATGTAGGGCGATTAATAACTGAGCTGATAGGCGCATTCATGATTAGTTCTCCGCAGTCGTGTGACATCGTATGGCTGTGTGACCACCCAGGTGTACACGGTCGGAGGTGGCAGCTAGCACCGACCGTGTGTCGCTAAATCGCCAGCCATAGCAATAGCCTGCAAAGCCGATGGTCGTAGCGATAGCGTTGGTCAGTGCGCGATAAATCATGATGCTGCTCCTTGATGAATGAATGATGAAAAGTAGCTAATTACACAAAACCCTGTTTCAAAATAGCCAGATCCAAAATAGCCAGGCTCAAAACGCCAAAAGCCCCGGCGGGGTTACCGACCGGGGCTTCTGTGCTTGCGGCAGGCAACCTTTGAGGTGTGCCTGGTGGCGCGACGCTAACCGTCTGCCAAGGGCACACCGTGGCTAAACCAATACCAATAGGATGCAGCGCGCGCACCACTGTACTCAGCCATTACAGGCAGAGTCTTTGCAGTAGGTGGGCACGCTTGAGTTTGCATCGCTATATCCGCTTAGTGAAATCTGGTTAATGGTGGCATCAGGTGGGTAACATCAGACCTGTTGGAACCCCTGTTGGAGCCGGTGCCGCCGTGGCGCTATGGTTTTATCCTGCCTGCAAGTGCTGCAAATGGCAAGGCCTCAGTCACCAAAAGCTTGTCGCCAATACCTAGCCGCCAAACGCTTGAATCCAGCCAATGGTGGCAGGCAGTGCTGACATGCTTACCAACACCACTACGCCTAAAAAAATGGACAAAAAGCCCGATTCGTCTTTATGGTCTGCATCATGATGGGCCATGGTAGCCTCCTTTTTATCAGCGCTATGTCTGTTTATCAGTGCCGTGTCTGGTTTATCAGAGCGGTGTCTAAGATGTTATAAGTTCAGGCAAATATATTAGAGAGCACGCGGCGCATAAGCAAACACATCCGAAAACACCCGCTCCAGTGTTATCCCTTTAGTGTCGAGCACATCAAGGCAGGCGTACACCATGCCCGGAGAGCCTGACAGATAAACATCGTGCGTCTCTGGGGTAATGTCGGCAGCTTTCAACACCTGATCAATCCGCCCCAGGTGATGGGTAATCCGCTCGCCGGCGGTTAGTGGCTCTTCTAACGGCAATTCAGTCACCGCATGAAAGGCAACATTGGCGTGGGTTTGCGCCCAGTGGCAGGCCAGCTGTTCCAAGTAGAGGTCGCGGTGCTCGCGCGCTGCCCACCACAGGTCAATGGGTCGCGTCGGCTGGTTTGCCAGCACGGCTTCAATGATCGCTTTCATCTGCGAAAACCCCGTTCCCGCGGCAATCAACAGCAGCGGCCTTTCGCTCTCGCTATCAAGCACGCACTCACCACCGGGCAAGCGCAGCGTGAGCTGGTTGGCTACCTGCAGCATTTCACGCAGCCGTGCGGAGTTATCCCGCTCGGGCCAGTGCTGAATATGCAGCTCAATAACGCCCTCGCTGCGGTCTGCACTGGCGATTGAAAACGGCACCCAGGTGGTGTCGTCCAGCTTAAGCTCTAAATATTGCCCCGGCGCATGCTGCATGGCTTCGGCTCGCCCCGCTAGCGTTACACCAAACACATCGGGGTTTAAGTTCTCAACCTCGGTGACTTGGCAAGTCAACGTCCTTGCACTCATGAAAGCCTCTTTTTACAAATTTGGTCAGCGATACGCGTAATATAAGCGGCTGTATGAATGACATCAGCGGCGTGGCGGCGGCAGCTCTAGGCCAATCCCCAGCGATTCCCAGCGTTCATCCACGCGCGCTTTAACGTCATCGTCCATCACAATGGGGGTGCCCCATTCACGGTCGGTTTCGCCCGGCCATTTATTGGTGGCATCTAAGCCCATTTTCGAGCCAAGGCCTGAGACCGGCGAAGCGAAATCAAGATAATCAATGGGCGTATTCTCGACCATCACGGTATCCCGCGCGGGGTCCATCCGGGTGGTGATTGCCCAAATGACATCTTCCCAATTGCGCGCGTCCACGTCGTCGTCCAATACAATCACAAACTTGGTGTACATAAACTGACGCAGAAAGCTCCATACCCCCATCATCACGCGCTTGGCGTGGCCGGGGTACTGCTTCTTCATGGTGACTACCGCCATGCGGTAAGAACAGCCTTCCGGCGGCAGGTAGAAGTCGACGATTTCAGGAAACTGCTTGCACAGAATGGGCACAAACACTTCATTGAGTGCCACGCCCAGAATTGCCGGCTCATCCGGCGGACGCCCCGTGTAGGTCGAGTGATAGATCGCATCACGGCGCATGGTCATGCGCGTAACGGTAAATACCGGGAAGTGGTCGACCTCATTGTAGTAACCGGTATGGTCACCAAACGGGCCTTCTGGGGCCATGTCATCCGGGTAGATAAAGCCTTCGAGAATAATCTCAGCGGAGGCGGGCACATCAAGGTCAGCGTGGCCGCACTTAACAAGCTCGGTACGCGAACCGCGCAGCAGCCCCGCAAAAGCATATTCTGAAAGCGAATCCGGCACTGGGGTGACGGCACCCAAAATCGTCGCTGGGTCAGCACCAAGCGCCACGGCTACCGGAAAAGGCTCGCCTGGGTGGGCCTTTTGAAACTCCAAGAAATCCAGCGCGCCGCCACGATGAGAAAGCCAGCGCATTATTAGCCGGTTTTTGCCGATTTTCTGCTGGCGGTAAATACCTAAATTCTGGCGTTTCTTGTGCGGCCCTTTGGTAATCACCAATGGCCAAGTCACCAGAGGCGCTGCATCACCTGGCCAGCAGTGCTGAATCGGCAGCAGGCCAAGGTCGACCTCGTCGTCTTCATACACCACTTCTTGAACCGGCGCATGCTTGACGTTTTTCGGCCCCATGCTGAGCACTTGCTTGAAAATCGGCAGCTTGTCCCAGGCATCTTTCAAGCCTTTAGGCGGGTCAGGCTCTTTAAGAAACGCCAGCAGCTTACCTACTTCCCGTAGCGCTTCTACCGAGTCTTGGCCCATGCCCAGCGCGACCCGTTTGGGAGTACCAAACAGGTTACCGAGCAGCGGCATGCTATGGCCTTTGACGTTTTCAAACAGCAACGCCGGGCCACCGGCACGCAGCGTGCGGTCGCAAATTTCGGTGATTTCCAGGTAAGGATCGACTTCGGCATGGATACGCTTGAGTTCACCCTGGGCTTCAAGCGCCGTGATGAACTCGCGCAAGTCTTTATACTTCAAGGCACGCTCCCCGGCTGGCAAATGCGCCGCTCTAGCGGCGCTCTTTTTTACGACAAGCTAGCGGCGCTTATTCCTTCTACAAGCTAGCGGCGCTCTTTCTAAGACCAGCTAGCGGCGCTTCATCGCTTCAAAGAATTCAAGATTGGTCTTGGTATCTTTCAGACGGTCAATCAAAAATTCAGTGGCGGCGGTGTCTTCCATCGGATTAAGCAGCTTGCGCAGAATCCACATGCGCTGCATTTCATCTTCAGAGGCCAGCAGGTCTTCACGACGGGTGCCACTGCGGCGGATATTGATCGCCGGGAATACGCGGCGCTCGGCCAGCTTGCGGTCCAGGTGGGCTTCCATGTTGCCGGTACCCTTGAACTCTTCGAAGATGACTTCGTCCATCTTCGAGCCGGTATCGACCAGCGCCGTGGCGATAATCGTCAGGCTGCCGCCCTCTTCGATGTTACGCGCGGCACCAAAAAAGCGTTTCGGCTTCTCAAGGGCGTGGGCATCGACACCACCGGTGAGTACTTTGCCAGAGCTAGGCACCACGGTGTTGTAAGCACGCGCTAAGCGAGTAATCGAGTCGAGCAGGATGACCACGTCTTTTTTGTGTTCAACCAAGCGCTTGGCTTTCTCGATCACCATTTCAGCCACTTGCACGTGACGCGCCGGCGGCTCATCGAAGGTTGACGCCACGACTTCGCCACGCACGGTACGCGACATTTCGGTCACTTCCTCAGGGCGCTCATCGATCAGCAGGACGATCAGATGGCACTCTGGGTTATTGCGCGTGATGGAGGTTGCGATGTTCTGCAACATCAGTGTCTTACCCGCTTTAGGCGGCGACACCAACAGACCACGCTGACCTTTACCAATCGGCGCGGTTAGATCGATGATCCGCGCGGTAAGGTCTTCCGTGGAGCCGTTGCCGATTTCCATACGCATACGATCGTCTGGGAACAGCGGCGTTAAGTTCTCAAACAGAATCTTGTGCTTGGCATTTTCCGGACGGTCAAAATTGATTTGACTGACCTTCAGCAGGGCGAAATAACGCTCACCCTCTTTCGGCGGGCGGATTTTGCCGGAAATGGAGTCACCCTTGCGCAGATTGAAACGGCGGATCTGCGAAGGCGATATGTAGATATCGTCTGGGCCGGCGAGATAGGAGCTGTCAGCGCTACGCAGGAAGCCAAAGCCATCCTGAAGAATTTCCAGCACACCGTCGCCATAGATATCCTCGCCACTTTTGGCGTGTTTCTTGAGGATAGCGAAAATGATGTCCTGCTTGCGCGAACGGGCCAAGTTATCGATTCCCATTTCACGGGCGATATCGAGGAGCTCGGGAACGGTTTTTTGCTTGAGTTCAGTGAGATTCATCGGTGTGTTAGAAAGTTGCTCATGGAAGCTAGGCGCCAGGCGCCGGGAGTAAGACAGGAGGCGTGAAAAAGACGCCGTGTGATGCGTTCAGACCCCGGTAAAGGCACGCGCTCGAAGATGAAAGGAACTGGGCTGGCCTTTAGTAACGACGCAACTACCTGCCATTATTAAGACTCAACTCGAGGGTGCTAACAGTGTTTGGTGCTAACGGTGTTTGGTACCAACAGTGTTTTAAGCTGGCTTGCACAGGAACATGGCAAAACCAGTGGGTTATCTGACGACTTGGAAATCTGGCTGACGCTAACGAAATAAACGAAGAGTTACGTCTGGGGCGACCAAGATAGCGTATTTGAACGACGTAAGCGAGATGATTTGTCTAGGTTATTGATCTAAACAGCAAGCAGCTCAATTTAAACAACGCCGTGCTTTTTTGACACACTAACTTTTGACACACTAACTAGATCAGGTCAGGCCAGTTACTCGATGGTAGTCAAGCCCTACGACAAACGCAAGCCTTTGGTAATTGACAATAGATAAAGGGCACCGCAACCTTGGCACAGCCAACAAGAAGGATAGCTCATGCCCACGGACACTTTGCGCCCCATGGATGCCACCGCCGCTGAGACCACCACTGAGACAGCCACCGAGGCCGTCAGCAGTGCACCGCAGCGCTTAGCTGCTATCGACCTGGGCTCCAACAGCTTTCATTTATTAGTCGCCAACTACCAGCATGAACGCCTGCAGGTAGTGGCTCGCTTGGGTGAAAAGGTGCAGCTCGCTGCGGGTTTAGATGATGATGGCCTGCTCAGTGAAGAGGCCATGCAGCGTGCGCTGGACTGCCTGGGCCGCTTCGCGCCGTTCTTAAGCGACATCACCAACGCCAACTTGCGCATTGTCGGCACTAACGCCTTGCGTGACGCCCATAATAGCCAAGCATTTATCGAGCGCGCCGAGGCCCAGTTGGGTCACGCCATCGAAATTATTGCTGGCCGCGAAGAAGCGCGCCTTATTTATCTAGGTGCCGCCCACGCGCTGGCCGAAACGGGCCGCCGATTGATTGTCGATATTGGCGGTGGCTCTACTGAATTTATTATCGGTGAAGCCTTTGAGCCCAAAGCATTAGAAAGCCTACGCATGGGCTGCGTGACCTTTTCTCGGCGCTTTTTCCCCGATGGCGAGTTAAACGAAAAGCGTATGCGCCGCGCCGAGCTAGCCGCGCTCTCAGAACTTGCCAACATCCAGCGCCCTTACCAGCGCTTGGGCTGGGACGACCCGGTGGGTTCAAGCGGTACGATTAAAGCGGCCGCCAGCGTGCTGCATGCCTACGGCGATACGCCCCAAGAAGGCGTTATCACCCGCGACGGCTTAAAGAAACTGCGCGAGCGGCTGCTGAAATGCAAGCAGCTGGATAAAGTCGAACTGGATGGCCTGAAAGCCGACCGCGCTAAAGTCTTTCCCGCCGGCATTGCTATTCTCGGGGCGGTTTTCGAAGCCTTCGATTTACCCCAGATGCGCTTCGCCGATGGTGCCCTGCGCGAAGGCGTGCTCTACGACATGGCGGGTCGTAATAGCGCCGAAGACTCGCGCTCAAAGAGCCTGGAATCGCTGAAGCGCAGCTACGATGTGGATACCCGCCAAGGCTCGAATGTCGCCGACACCGCCAAGCGTTTATTTGATCAAGTACACCCAGCCTGGTCACTAAACCCCAGCCAAGCACGCTATTTGCAGTGGGCAAGCCACGTGCATGAAATCGGCCTGGCGATCTCTCACAGCCAGTTTCATCGCCACGGTGCCTACCTGCTGGAACACTCTGATCTTGCTGGCTTTTCACGCCCGGAACAGCGCCTGCTGGCGTTTTTAGTGCGTGCCCACCGGCGCAAGTTTCCACTCAAAGAATGGCAAGCCCTGCCCGAGGCACAGCAAGAAAACGCCCTAAAGCTGGCACGGCTGTTGCGTTTAGCAGTGCTGTTTAATCACTCGCGCCCTGAATCCGCCCCTGCGCTACCGGAAATAAGCGCCGACAGCGATAGCCTGACAATCACGCTACCTGAAAGCGATGAACCCACCCTGCTGAGTACTGACTTAGAGCAAGAGCAGGCGTTTATGGAAGCAGCAGGCTGTAAATTAACGCTTAAGCAAACGTAGCCAAGCCAACACAGCCAAACCAATACAGCTAAACCAATACAGCTTCCGGCCTAAACCACACCCCAGCCGCCTGCCATAACAGCTTATCAGGCGGCTGAAAGACACCTACACAAGCCTCTGCTTGCATAACAACCACCAGCCGCCCGCGCTCCCAGGGCGGCACATTGCTTTCTTGCAGCAGCCGCTTGAGGTCGCGCCGCCCCCGCGTAGGCAGTTCAATGACCTCCCCACCCTGTCGCCAGGTCACTTTCAGCGGTTGAGATGACCGTTGAGACAGCGGTGAAGATAGCGCTACCTGCCAGCCTAGCGGCCCCAGCGGCGTTTCAAGCGGCGTTTGGCCATCCCAACTCACTTCCCAAGCCGGCAGCGGTTCAAGCGGTGCCATCAGGTAAAGCCGCTGACGCCAAAGGCGCGCCTGAACGCCCTGCCACTCAACGCACACTTGCGCGTCTGCGCTGGCTAATAGCTGATCAAGCAGGCTTTCCAGGCGCTTTTGCGGCGGTGTCGGCAAGCCCTGCTGTTGGCATAACGCGCGTATTAGTAAACGCTGGCGCGGGCGTGAACGCTTGCTTAGTTCACTGGCATCCACCTGCCCTTCACCGGCCATGAGGCCTGATAACTCGGCTTGCACGTATTCACTAAGCACGGCGTGCGCTTCGCTGGCGTGCGCGGCGCTGTTCGCCAACGCCGCATCCACTGCCGGCCAGCGCTCGCGCAGCGCGGGCAGCACCCGGTGGCGCAGGCGGTTGCGATCCAGGCTGATATCGCTATTGGTGGGGTCTTCGCACCACGTTAGGCCAAGTGAACGCGCAGCTTGCTCAAGCGCTGCCCGTTGTGCCGTTAGCCACGGGCGCACTAGCGTAATGCCTTGGGCATCGCGCCGATAAGGCATTCCCGCCAAGCCGCGCACGCCGCTGCCGCGCAGGGCGGCGAGCAGAAAGGTTTCTGCCTGATCATCCTGGTGCTGGGCCAGCCACAGGGTATCGCCAGTGGGAATGGTCGCGAAGAAGGCCTCGTAGCGGGCGTTGCGGGCGGCACCTTCGATGCCCTCACCTTGTGCATCCACCGCCACATTGGCCACCGCCAGCGGAATGCCCAAACGTTCGCACAGCAATCGGGCGTGCGCTTCAAACGTCGACGCTGCCGCCTGCAGGCCATGATTAATGTGGATAGCCCGCAGATCGCGGCCTGCTTGCTCGCTGACCGCTGCGGCTAACGTGAGCAACAGGCAGGAGTCTAAACCGCCCGAGAGCGCCACCCAAATAGAGCGCCCCGGCGGGGTTTCCGCCAGGGCGTCATTGAGTAAGCCGTGCAGTCGATTAAGCGGCTGGGGCGCCATAGCTCATTAAGCGCTTGTAGCGGCGCTCTAACAGCGTGTCTGTGTCCATCCCCTGCAAACGTTCCAGGCTGGCGGCAAGCGCTTCTTTGACCCGCTCAGCGGTGGTTAGCGGGTGGCGATGGGACCCGCCGAGCGGTTCTTTGATCAGCGAATCGACAAAACCCAGCTCTTTTAAGCGTTCGGCGGTAATACCCATGGCTTGGGCGGCATCTGAGGCTTTTTCAGCGCTTTTCCATAAAATCGAGGCGCAGCCTTCCGGCGAGATCACCGAGTAGGTCGAGTACTGCAGCATTTGCAGCTCATCGCACACGCCTATCGCCAGCGCGCCGCCGGAGCCACCTTCGCCCACTACCGTCGAGATAATCGGCGTTTTCAGCCGCGACATCACCGCTAGGTTGTAGGCGATGGCTTCTGATTGGCCGCGCTCTTCGGCGTCGATACCCGGGTACGCGCCAGGGGTGTCGATAAAGGTCAAAATCGGCATTTTGAAGCGCTCGGCCATCTCCATCAGGCGGCACGCTTTGCGATAGCCTTCTGGGCGTGGCATACCGAAGTTGCGGCGCACTTTCTCTTTTACATCGCGGCCTTTTTGATGACCAATCACCATCACCGGCGCGTCGTTCAAGCGGGCGATACCCCCCACCAACGCGGCGTCATCGGCGAAGTTACGGTCGCCGTGCAGCTCATCAAAATCGGTAAAGATCAGCTCAAGATAGTCCAGCGTGTAGGGGCGCTGCGGGTGCCTAGATATCTGCGAAACCTGCCAGGGAGTTAAATCCTTGAAGATCGATTCCGTCAGCTTACGGCTTTTTTCTTCAAGCCGAGCAATCTCATCGGAGAGGTTCACTTGGCTATCGGAGCTGACTAAACGCAGCTCTTCAATTTTTGCCTGAAGTTCGGCAATGGGCTGTTCAAAATCGAGATAGTTAGGATTCATCGGCTCTGCCTGTCAGCTGCTTGTAAATAACGAGCTTGGTTGGAACGGACACTAGTAGTTGTTTGGTACGGTCAATCGTATATAGAGCGCATTATCGCACCCTGACCCCGCCACGCAAGGAGGGTGCCTTTATCGATAACGTAGCTGCACGCCTGCCTGACCTTGAACATCTCGCAGCGCCAGCAGTAAATCGTCGCTCGGCGCGACTTTCCACTCATCGGCGAGCTCAAGCCACGCCACCGCCGCCGGGTGGCGGTACTGCAGGCGCACGGGCAGGCCTTCGCTATCGCGATACGGCGTCAGGCTGTCGCGCAAACTTTCCACCAAACGGCCATTGATCTGCCCCGCGTCTAGCGCTAACTCTACTGCCTGGCCGTAGCGAATGCGTGCTGTGACCATCGGCGTGACGTCTTTGCCACGCAGGCGTAGGCCGCCGGAAAATTCGTCGCTGGAGACCTCGCCTTCCACAATCAACACCTGATCGGACTCAATCTGACCGCGCAGTTGTTCAAAAAGCTCCCCAAATAGCGAAGCCTCAATGCGGCCAGTGCGGTCATCCAGGGTGATAAACGCCATGGTGTCGCCACGTTTTGACTTCATGGTGCGCACGCCCACCACCAGCCCAGCCACGCGCTGAGGATCGCGGGAAGGCTTTAAATCACTGATCCGCATGGAAACAAAGCGCTTTAATTCCTGCTCGTATTCATCAATCGGGTGGCCCGTCAGGTAAAGCCCCAGGGTATCTTTCTCACCTGATAGCCGTTCGCGATCGGTCCACTCGCGGGCGTTGAGATACGCATCATAAACGTTATTTTCGCTGTCATCGGCTTCGGCAAACGCCTCACCGAACATATCCAGCATACCCAGATTTTGATTGGCATGGTTTTGCGCGGCGGCTTTGAGCGCGTCTTCCATCGCGGCAAACAGCACCGCACGATTGGGGCCTAGGGTATCCAGCGCACCGGAGCGAATCAGCGCTTCCAGGGTACGTTTATTCATCCGTTTAGGGTCAATACGGCGGCAGAAATCGAAGATGTCCTTAAACGGACCGCCTGCCTCGCGGGCTTCAACAATGGCACCAATCGGGCCTTCGCCCACGCCACGAATGGCACCCAGGCCGTAAACCACTCGGGCATCGGTATCGACGGTGAACTTGTAGCCACCGACGTTGACGTTCGGCGGGGTCACGGTGAGTTTGAGGTTGCGACACTCCTCAATCAGCGGCACCACTTTATCCAGGTTGTCCATCTCGGTGGACATGACCGCGGCCATAAACGGCCCTGGGTAGTGGGCTTTCAGCCACGCGGTTTGGTAAGAAACTAGCGCATAGGCGGCCGAGTGCGATTTGTTAAAGCCGTAACCGGCGAATTTTTCCACCAGGTCAAAGATGTTACCAGCGAGGTCTTTATCGATACCGTTGGCCGCACAGCCTTCCATAAAGCCGTCGCGCTGTTTGGCCATCTCTTCGGGCTTTTTCTTACCCATGGCGCGGCGCAGCATATCGGCCTGGCCGAGGCTGTAGCCCGCCATTACCTGCGCGATCTGCATGACCTGCTCTTGGTAAAGAATGATGCCGTAGGTAGGCGACAGCACCGGTTTAAGCAGCTCATGCTGGTAATCCGGGTGTGGATAAGACACTTCGGCGCGGCCGTGCTTACGGTTGATAAAGTCATCCACCATGCCCGACTGCAGCGGGCCGGGGCGGAACAGCGCCACCAGGGCGATCATGTCATCGAGTGAATCCGGCAGCAGGCGCTTGATCAGCTCCTTCATGCCGCGGGATTCAAGCTGGAACACCGCGGTGGTTTCGGCGCGCTTGAGCATTTCAAAGGTGGGCGCGTCATCCAGCGGGATGCTCTCGATATTGAGCGGCCCCTGGCCGTTAACGCTGCGCACCTTGTCGACCATCTCCAGCGCCCAGTCGATAATCGTCAGCGTGCGCAGACCCAGGAAGTCGAACTTAACCAGCCCCGCTTCTTCGATATCGTTTTTATCGAACTGAACCACCAAGCCGGAGCCATCTTCATCGCACAGCAGCGGCGAGAAATCGGTTAGTTTAGTGGGCGCGATGACCACGCCGCCCGCGTGTTTACCGGTGCCGCGAGTGGTGCCCTCTAGCTTGAGCGCCATCTCCCAGATTTCTTCGGCCTCTTCGTCGTTGCCAATAAACTCTTTGAGCGCAGGCTCTTGCTCAATCGCTTTGGCCAGGGTCATGCCTACTTCAAAGGGAATCAGCTTGGAGAGCTTATCCCCCAGAGAGTAAGGGCGGCCCTGGGCACGGGCCACGTCACGCACCACGGCTTTGGCCGCCATGGTGCCAAAGGTGACGATCTGCGAGACCGCATTGCGCCCGTAGCGCTCGGCCACGTACTCAATGACTTTGTCGCGTTTTTCCATGCAGAAATCGACGTCAAAGTCGGGCATCGAGACACGCTCAGGGTTCAAAAAGCGCTCGAACAGCAGGTCGTAGCCAATCGGGTCTAGATCGGTAATTTTTTGCGCGTAGGCCACCAATGAACCAGCACCGGAACCGCGCCCTGGGCCCACCGGCACGCTGTTGTCTTTGGCCCACTGGATAAAGTCCATAACGATCAGGAAATAGCCGGGGAAGCCCATTTGGATAATAACGTTGAGCTCAAACTCCAGCCGGTCGCGGTAGCGCTGATCAATCGCTTTGAACTCTTCGCTGTCGCGGGGGTAGCGCTCAGCGGGGAACAGAAAATCCAAGCGATCCGTCAGGCCATCGTGAGAGACCTTTCGGAAGAATTCATCCTGGGTCATGCCTTTAGGGATTTCGAACTCGGGCAGGAAAATCTCGCCCAGGCGCACGTTGACACTGCAGCGCTCGGCGATCATCACGCTGTTTTCCAGCGCTTCAGGAATATCGGCGAACAGCGCGGCCATCTCGTCGGGGCTTTTTAAGTACTGCTCTTCGGTGTAGCGGCGCTCGCGCCGTGGGTCATCCAGCGCTTTGCCTTCGCCGATGGCGACGCGGGTTTCGTGGGCCCAATAATCGTCGCGCTCAAGAAAGCGCACGTCGTTGGTGGCTACCACCGGGGTGCCTGTTTCAATCGCCAGTTTGACGCTGGCGTGCACACAGGCTTCTTCCAACGGGCGTCCGGTGCGCACCAGTTCTAAATAAAAGCGTTCGGGAAACGCCGCCTGCCACTGTTCAAGCAGTTGTCGTGCTTCGCGCTCGTGGTCTGAGAGCAGATGACGGCCAATCTCGCCCTCACGCGCGCCTGAGAGCGCAATCAAGCCTTCGCTCTGCTCCAGCACCCACTGTTTATCGAGAATGGCGCGCCCTTGGCGCTGGCCGTGGGTCCAGCCTTTCGAAATCAGCTCGGTCAGGTTGCGATAGCCAACGTCGTTCATCGCCAGCAGCGTTAGCCGATAAGGGTGAGACTCGTCGTGAGGGTTTTGCAGCCATAAATCGCTGCCAATAATCGGCTTTAACCCCGCCCCTTGTGCGGCTTTATAAAATTTGACCAAGCCGAACAGATTGGTTTCATCGGTCAACGCCAGCGCCGGCATCGCCCGCTCAGCGGTGGTGCTGACCAGCGATTTGAGCTTAACCAGGCCATCGACCAGGGAGTACTCACTGTGCAAACGTAAATGAACGAACGGAACCGTCATGGGACTCTCAGCAAAACGCTAGGTGAAGAAAAAATACGTTAAAGCAGCGCTAACTGACGCTGCACCGGCGCGAAGCTGCGACGATGTTCTTCAAGTGGCCCGTGAGCGGCAAGCGCCGCCAGATGCTCTTTGGTGGGATAGCCCTTGTGGCGTGCAAAGCCATACTCAGGATAGCGCATATCCAGCGCTACCATTTGGGCATCGCGAGCGACTTTAGCCAAAATTGACGCAGCGGCAATCGCAGCATGGCGTGCATCGCCCTTCACCACGGCCTGGCCGGGCAGCAGATGGCCGGGCATTTTATTGCCATCCACGAGTAGATATTCCGCCGCCGGTGCCAGCGCATCAATGGCGCGACGCATGGCTAAATGGGTGGCGTGGTAAATATTCAGCGCATCCACTTCGGCAGCGCTGGCTTCTGCCACGGCAAAGGCTAACGCCCGCTCGCGAATGTGACTGTCCAGCGCTTCACGCCTACGCGCGGTTAACTTTTTAGAGTCAGTAAGGCCGTCAATCGGCTGAGCGGGGTCGAGAATTACGGCAGCGGCTACCACGCTGCCTATCAGCGGCCCGCGACCCACTTCATCAACCCCTGCCAGCCGTTCGCCACCGTAGGCAATCTCAAGCGGCGGAAAGTCCGCATGTTCAATCAGCCAGTGCTCTATCGGCCCACTTTTAATCGCCATACACATCCTCTAGCGGCTGACCTGCGGCCAGCAGGCTTATCGCCTCAGCAGCGCGATGGCTGGCGTTGCGCTGTAGGGTGGCGTGCATTTCGGCAAAGCGTGCTTCTAACGCATGGCGGCTGGTGTCGTCTGCCAGCATAGCGCTGAGCCGGTCGGCAATCGCCTCCGGCGAGGCGGCGTCTTGAAGTAATTCAGGCACAAGGGTTTCTTGAGCAATCAAATTGGGCAGCGACACCCACTGGGTTTTCACTAGCCGTTTAGCCAGCCAGTGGGTGGCCGGTGCCATCTTGTAGGCTACCAGCATGGTGCGATGACACAGCATGGCTTCCAGCGCAGCGGTGCCCGAGGCCAGCAGTACCACATCGCTTGCCACCATCGCCTCCCGTGCCTGGCCATCTAACAATGTGGCGCGTTCGGCCAGCAAAGGGTAGCGCGGCAGCAGTGCGCTGATTTCACGGCGGCGGTCAGAGGTAGCCGCCGGAATCACCACCTGTAGCGTGGGGTGGCGCTGGCAGAGCTGTTCGGCGGCACCAAGAAAGGTGTCGCCCAAAAAGCGAATTTCGTTGGCGCGGGAGCCGGGCAGCAAAGCCAACACCGGGCTCTCTATGGCCAACGCGAGCGCTTGGCGCGTGGCAACACGGTCATTTTCCAGCGGCATTTCGTCTGCCAGAGGGTGCCCCACAAACGCCACGGGCACACGGTGTTCGCGATAGAAGGCGGCTTCAAAAGGCAGCAGTGTCAGCATGCCGTCGACCGATTTAGCGATGCCTTTTACCCGCCCTTGGCGCCACGCCCATACGGAAGGGCTCACGTAGTGGGCGGTGGTAATGCCCGCTTCGCGAAGCTGACGCTCTAAGCCTAGATTGAAATCGGGCGCGTCGATGCCGAGCATAATATCCGGCTGCCAGGCCAACGCTTCGGCTTTCAGGGTACGCCGCACGCGAATCAGTTCGGGGAGGTGCTTGAGCACTTCCACCAGCCCCATCACCGCGAGGGTCTCTAAAGGAAAGCGGCTCTCCATGCCTTCCGCCTGCATACGCGGCCCGCCAATGCCTCGAAACTCAACGCCTGGGTGGCGCACCTTGAGTTCACGCATTAAGCCCGCGCCAAGAATATCGCCGGAGAGCTCCCCAGCCACGAGGTAAACGCGTTGCAGGGTCATAAAATACTTAGCATGATAAAGTACTTAGCATCGGTTAACGGGTGATGCCGCGAGTCGAGCGCTCAATAGAGGCAGCAAAGTGCTCGACTTCGGGCAGATCAAAGCGGCTACGCATCTCGGCAATCGCCTGTTCGGTGGTTAGCCCTTGGCGGTAAACCATCTTGTAGGCCGCCGTAAGGGCGCTGATCGCTTCGCGACTAAAGCCACGCCGCTTCAAACCCACCAGATTGAGGCCCCGCGCTTGTGCTGGGTTGCCATTAATCATGATATAGGCGGGCGTGTCCTTGGTAATGATCGACCCACCACCGGCCATGGCATGGTCGCCAAAGTGGCAGAACTGATGAACCGCCGCCAAGCCACCTAGGATGACATAGTCACCAACGGTGACATGGCCAGCCAAGGTGACCTGATTGGCCAAAATGCAGTCGTTACCAATCACGCAATCATGCCCAACATGCACGTAGGCCATGAACAGGTTGCGCGAACCAATCGTGGTTTCGCTGCGATCCTGAACCGTACCACGGTGAATCGTGGCACCTTCACGAATGACGTTATCGTCACCCATGACTAGCCGTGTAGGTTCACCTGCGTACTTTTTGTCCTGGCAGTCTTCACCCACCGAGGCAAACTGAAAGATACGCGTGCGCTCACCCAGCGTAGTAGGACCTTTAACCACCACATGCGGGCCAATCACCGAGCCTGCACCGATCGCGACATCAGGGCCGATGATGCTAAATGGGCCGACCTCAACGTCGTCGGCAAGACGTGCCGTTGAGTCGACCAGAGCAGTAGGATGTATCAAGCCACCTTCCTCTCGGCACAAATAATTTCAGCTTCGCAAGCCAGCTCGCCATCAACCGTGGCGCGGCAGGCAAACTTCCAAATACCGCGTTTACCTTTAATCACATCGGCTTCTAGGGTGAGCTGGTCGCCGGGCATTACTGGGCGTTTGAAGCGCACTTTGTCACTGCCCACTAAATAATAGACGTAGCCATCCGCCGGCAGTTTATTGACCGTTTTAAAACCCAGAATGCCGCACACTTGAGCCAGCGCCTCTATCACTAATACACCGGGCATAATCGGGTGATGGGGAAAGTGGCCGTTGAAGAACGGCTCATTGATGCTGACATTCTTATACGCAACGATAGACTCACCGATGGCTAGCTGCGTTACTCGATCCACCAACAAAAAAGGGTACCGGTGGGGCAAGTATTCGCGAATTTCATTGATATCCATAACCATCGTAGCGACCTCTAAAATGTCAAAACGCCTGACAACGCCAGGCAAACACCAGCTCTCCCGCTGGTTAAAGGGCTGTGGATTATACCCCGCCACCCTCTAGCCTCAAACCGGCTGCAGGCAATATTCATTCAGCCAACACTAATCGAGCTGCTTTTTTTCCAGTCTTAACAAACGCTTAGCAATGTCATCAAGCTGTTTAAAACGCACCGCGTTTTTACGCCACTGAGTGTTAGCCATGGCGCCAGTGCCCGAGGAGTAGACTCCTGGCTCGTGGATTGAGTTAGTAACCAAGCTCATCCCTGTCACTTGAACGCCATCGCAAATCGTTAAATGGCCCGACAAGCCAACGCCACCACCCAGCATGCAGTGCTTACCGACCTTGGTTGAGCCGGCAATCCCCACACAGCCCGCTAAGGCGCTGTGGTCACCGATAATCACGTTGTGGGCAATCTGTACCTGACTATCAATTTTGACGTCATTACCTATCACCGTATCGCCCAGCGCGCCACGGTCAATGCTGGAGCAGCTGCCCACTTCAACATCGTCGCCCAGCACAACGCCACCCAGCTGGGCAATCTTATGCCAACCAGCGCCATCGTGGGCGAAACCAAAACCGTCGCCGCCGATCACACAGCCGCTTTGCAGGATCACCCGCTTACCGATTACAACGCCATGACACACCGTGACGTTGGCGTGCAAGCGTGTGCCCTCGCCGAGTTGGCTGTCTGCCCCAACGACACTACCGGCACCAATAGCGACGCGATCACCGAGCACCACACCCGATTCAACTACCGCGTGAGCCTGGATAGACACACCGGCACCCAGCTGAACATCTTCAGCGACCACCGCAGTGGGATGAATACCGACAACATCGCGCGCGGGCAGTGGGTCAAACAGCTGGGATAATTTGGCATAGCCTAGGTAGGGATTTTCAATTTCCAGACGCGGCACAGGACAGTGCTTGGCGTGCTCAGGGTGCAGTAACACCGCTGCCGCCTGGGTGGTCGCTAAATCTTTCAAGTAGGCACGATTAGCTAAAAAAGCCACTTGGTCTGGCTGCGCATCTTTTAGCGTCGCCAGGCCACGTATCGGCTGCTGCCCATTGCCGCTAAAGGCAATGCCTAAATGATGCGCAATATCTGCGAGGGTAAGGTGATAAGAAGCGTGCGTCATGGGAACCCAGGGAAGCTTTGGTGTGGCTAGGCCACACCAATCATCGTTTAAAGTTAGTTCAAGGTATCAAATATCTGGGTGACTTCATCTGTCACATTGGGCAGGTCTACCCCTGAGTGCAGCACGCCCTGAGGCTCTACCAACACATCAATACCGTGACGCTCCAGCACTTGGGCAACCGCTTGCTCCAATTTCGCCTCAGCACTTTCTAAAAATTGTTGCTCAGAGCGCTGCTGGGTTTGCATGACTTCTTGGCGAAGCTGCTCAAAGCGACTGCCCTTTTGCTGCAGCTCGCCAATCAGCGACTCACGCTGGGACTGCGCCATGGTGTCGCCTTCGTTCTGCAGGCGCTGCTGAATCTGCTGCAGCTCATTGCCCAGGCTCTGCGCTTCACGCTGCTGATTGCCGATTTGCCCTTCCAAGCGGCTAAGCGAGGCCTGAGCAGACTGGGTGTTCATTAACGCTGCACGCCAGTCCAGCACCGCGACTTCCGCCGCATGAGCAGCAGGCAACATCATCGCACTTAACAGGCATACCACCGCGGCCAGTTTACGCATCGTGTAACTCCTTAGATCACGCTAGTGCGCGCCTTAATGGAGCGCGCGCCTCTAGCAAAATTAGAACGTTAAAATTAGAACTTTAAAACTAGAACGTTTGACCGAGTGAGAATTGGAAGAACTGTGTATCGTCACCACTCTCATCGTTCAATGGCTCGGCAACGCTGAAGGTCAACGGGCCAACCGGCGTTAGCCAAGAAAGGCCAATACCGACGCTGTAGCGCAAATCGCCTAAATCAACACCCGAGCTGCACTGCTGGCGAGCGGCGTCTTCTGCCAGAACATCGTAGCAAGAGCTTAAGAAGGTATTACCACCATCCAGAAATAGCGATGTTTGCAGCGCCCGCTGATCTTCAATAAAGGGCAGCGGGAAGATAATTTCGGCGCTGCCTTCGATGGAAACGTTGCCGCCTAAGGTGCGATCACGGCCACCTTCATTAGCAGGCGTAGTGCGCTGCCCAAGTGTATTAGAGGTGTAACCACGAACCGAGCCTAACCCGCCCGCGTAGAAGTTTTCATAGAACGGGAACGGATCGTTACCACCCAACGTATCGGCATAGCCAACGTTACCGGTAAATTTGAATGCGAAGGACTCGTCATTATTGATCGGGAAAAACTGCTGAGCACGGGCACGCAGCTTGTAGTACTCCGCATCGCTACCCGGCACACCCGTTTCCACTGACAAACGCTGGTAATTGCCCGCTGTCGGCATAACCCCACGGTTAAGGTTATTACGCGTCCAGCTTGCCGTTAGCTTGAGACTTTGGGCATCTTCACCTTGATCTTCTACATAGCGGCGAATTTCTGAAGCAGTATCGAAATAAGTCTTAACCGTCAGGTCTTCAACGCTGGCACCAAAGTTAAGCCTTGATAGCTCGCTGATAGGATAACCAAAGTTAATCCCCGCACCGTAAGCATCGGTTGAGAACGTTGAGATATCGGAATCGGCGTAATCGGTTTCGCGGTAAAAAACATTATAACCACGAGAAATGCCGTCCAGCGTCCAGTAGGGGTCGGTAAAGCCGAAGTTTACGCTGGTAAAGGTGTCGCTGCGCTGAGCACCGATATTGACGCGATTACCCGTGCCCAGGAAGTTATTCTGCGATAGGCCTACGCCGTAAATAACGCCGGCACTTTGCGAGAAACCCACACTCGCAGAAATAGAGCCGGAAGGCTGTTCTTCAACGTTGTAGGTGACATCCAATAAATCTGGCTCGCCAGGAACAGGCTGGGTATCTACTTCTACCTGGCTGAAGAAGCCAAGGCGTTCTAGACGTTGACGCGATTGCGTGATGGCTTCGGTGGAGGCCGGCGCGCCTTCTAGTTGAATCATCTCACGACGTAATACTTCATCTTGCGTGGTGGTATTGCCAAAGAACTCAATACGCCGCACATAGGCGCGTTCGCCAGCATTCACCGCCATGACAAGATCGACGGTTTCACCGTCATCTAACATTTCAGGCACACCCTGAATATTAGCAAACGCAAAACCCTCAGCCCCTAAGCGCTGGCGCAGTGCTTCCGTTGAAGTATTCACATCGCTACGGGAGAAAATCTCACCCTCTTTCACCGTAAGCAGCTGGCGCGCTTCATTTTCGCTGATCTGCAGATCACCCGCGAAACGAATGTCACCTACGCGATATTGATTCCCCTCATCAACATTGAGGGTAATGAAAATCTCGGATTTCTCAGGGCCAATGGATACCTGGGTAGAGGTAACATCAAAGTTGACATAGCCACGATCCAGGTAGAAAGAGCGCAAACGCTCAATGTCACCGGAGAGTGCTTCACGGGAGTATTCATCTTTTGAAAACCAGCCAAAAAAGCGTCCTGGCTGGTCATTGAGTTCAAACACGCCACGCAGCGTTTCATCGTCAAACGCTTCGTTGCCGACAATATTGATTTGCCGAATCTTGGCCACTTCACCTTCGTTGATCGTGATATTGACCTGAACCCGGCCTTCATCAACTTCTTCAACGTCGGTATCGATGCTAGCGCTGTAGCGGCCCTGGGACTGGTAAACGCCTTCTAACTCGCGCTGAATCTCTTCCAGCGTGGAAAGCTCTAATACCTGGCCTTCAGAAAGGCCCGATTGGCGAAGCCCGTTGCGCAAATCGTCTTCAGATATTTGGTCGTTACCACTGATCTGTAGCCGCGCAATGGTCGGCCGCTCAACCACTTGAATGACGAGAATATCCCCCTCGCGCACTAGCGAGACATCGTCAAACAGCCCTGTGGCAAATAAGTCACGCGCGGCGGCGGCCAACTGCGCTTCGCTCACACGCTCATTGGCGCTCACCGGAAATGCATTAAAGACCGAGGCGGCAGATACCCGCTGTAGTCCTTCCACTCGAATGTCTGAAACATCAAAGGATTGTGCCTGGGCACCGCTGGTGCCTGCCAGCAAAAGTGCCGCCATTCCAAGGGTCTTGATTTTCATGCAGTCAATTCGCTCGCGTTGGTCTGCCCATCATTCCAGAAAGGCACCATATACATTTGTGCAGGCAGATGACAAGGCATCCTGCGCGCTACACGCGTCATTACCACAGGCGCATCAGATCAAAATAGAGGGCCATCAACATTAGGGTACCGACCATGGCAAGCCCAATGCGTAATCCTACCGCTTGCGTTTTTTCAGATACTGGCCGCCCACGCACAACCTCCATAAAATAATAGAGCAAGTGGCCACCATCGAGCACCGGGATCGGCAGTAAGTTAAGCACCCCAAGGCTGATAGAAAGATACGCTAGAAAGCCGACAAACGCTTCCATCCCCGCACGTGCCGAGTCACCAGAAATCTGTGCAATGGTAATCGGCCCCGATAAATTGGACGGCGAAATAAGCCCTACCAACATTTTTCGGATGGCATCGACGGTTAGCAGCGTCATCTCGCCGGTGCGTGAAAGCGCCTGCCCCACCGCCTCGATGGGGCCATAACGAATTTCACGCTGAAACTCTGCCGGCCATTCGACTTGCTGGGCACCTGCGCCGATATAACCAATTTCAACCCCGGTTTCTAGGCTGTTTCGCCCTGGGGTCAAGTCGGCGGAGAACTGCTCACCCCCACGCTCGTAAGTCAGCTGCAGCGTTTGATCAGGGTTGCCCCGCACGATATTAACGAAGTGCATCCAATCATCCACGGGCTCGCCATTGACCGCCACCATGGCATCGCCAGGCATAAGGCCGGCTCGCTCTGCGGCTTCTCCGCTAACCACCTGACCTAAGATAGCAGGAAAATCAGGCTGCCAAGGAGTGATACCCAGTGTTTGCAACGGCTGCGGAGGGTCTTGGCGCACCAGATAATCGGTGACTGGCAACGTATAACGCTGCGCTTCCGTCGCCCCTTCAGGGCGTGCCTCGACACTTAGTTCGCCGCTAAAACCAATAATCGATACAAGCTTCAGATTGACATCTTCCCAAGAGCGCATTTCATCGCCTTGGATAGCAACAATCTCAGCGCCCTGTGCAAGCCCCGCTTGTTGGGCAGGCGAGTTAGGCGCAACGTTGCCCACCATCGGTGAGACCACCGTAGTGCCCGCTACAAATAACGCCCAATAGGCCACAATCGCCAGCAAAAAGTTAGCGATAGGGCCGGCCGCTACAATCGCAATGCGCTGCCAAACGGTCTTGCGGTTAAACGCCTGGTCGAGCTGATCGTCAGGTACCGGCGCCTCACGCTCGTCGAGCATTTTGACGTAGCCGCCCAGCGGAATTGCAGCAATCGCGTACTCGGTGCCCTGGCGATCAACCCGCGACCAAAGCGGTTTGCCAAAGCCCACCGAAAAACGCAGCACCTTGACACCACAGCGCCGCGCTACCCAAAAGTGACCGAACTCGTGAAACGTCACCAGCAGGCCGAGCACCACAATCACCGCTAAAATATTTTGTATCAGGCCCACACTACACTCCTTAACGCCCCGCTTTTAACGACCAGCCCAGCGAATGCTTAAGCAGACCACTTTGCCACCAGTTCTAGCGCCTGATCTCGCGCCCATTGATCGGTGGCTAATACGCTTTCAAGGCTATCAACGTGCCCTTGATGGGGCCGTGACAGCACCTCTGCCACCAGCTGCCCGATCGCTGGAAAACTAATCCGGCGCTGCAGAAAGGCGTCAACCGCTACTTCATTGGTTGCGTTCAATACCACCGGTGCCATGCCGCCCTGCTGCATCGCGCCACGGGCGAGGCCTAAGCACGGAAAGCGGGCTTCATCGGGCGCTTCAAAATCAAGCCGTGCGACCTGAAAAAGATCCAGCGTTTCAACACCGGCGTCAATACGTTCAGGCCAAGCGAGCCCATAGGCAATGGGCGTGCGCATGTCTGGGTTGCCTAGTTGGGCAATCACTGACCCATCGTGGTAGGCCGCCATGGAGTGAATCACGCTTTGCGGGTGCACCACCACCTGGATTTGTTCTGGGGTGGCATCAAACAGCCAGCAGGCCTCAATCAACTCCAGGCCTTTGTTCATCAGCGTGGCGCTATCGACCGAAATTTTGCGCCCCATTGACCAGTTCGGGTGAGCGCAGGCTTGCTCGGGAGTGACATTGGCAATATCAGCCTGGCTCCAGGTACGAAATGGCCCGCCAGAGGCAGTTAGCAGAAGCTGGCGAACGCCATGTTGGGCAAGGCCGCCACGATGCTCTGCTGGTAGACACTGGTAAATGGCATTATGTTCGGAATCAATCGGCAATAGCGTTGCGCCTGCGCGGGAAACGGCGTCCATAAACAGCGCGCCGCTCATTACCAGCGCTTCTTTATTGGCCAGCAGCACACGCTTTCCCGCCTCAGCAGCGGCCAGCGCAGGCAGCAAGCCAGCTGCCCCCACAATCGCCGCCATCACGCAATCAACGCTCTCGTCCCGGGCAACCTCACACAGTGCCTCTGGCCCAGCATTCACCTCGGTAGGCTGCCCAGCTTGTTTGAGCTGTAGACGTAGCCAGGCAGCGTCAGCTTCATCATCCAGCACGGCAACGGATGGCCGATGCACCAGGCATTGCGCAAGCAGCGATTCTTTCGAGGTGTGTGCAGTAAGCGCGTGGACGCTATAGCGCTCAGGGTGGCGGCCAATCACATCCAGCGTGCTGGTGCCAATGGAGCCTGTCGACCCAAGCACCGTCACCCGCTGCCGCCTGTAAGGTTGAGGGCTCATACAGGCGACCCCTGAGCCAGCACATCAACCAACACCTGAATATAGAACAACGCAAACAGCGGAATGGCCGCCGTAAGGCTATCAATGCGGTCTAACACGCCACCGTGGCCAGGCAGTAATTGGCTTGAATCTTTAATATTGCGATAGCGCTTCAGCATACTTTCCAACAGATCACCGAGCACCGAGATCAGGGTGACCAGCGCGGTAATAACAACAAGAGCTGCCCCGCCCACCACGCCTAGGGACTGCCAAAACGCAAACGCCAGTGCCAATAGCGACGTGGCGAAAAGCCCACCAAAAACACCTTCCCAGGACTTACCGGGGCTAACCCGGGGGGCGAGTTTGCGCTTACCCCAGCGGCGGCCTGCGAAATAGGCACCGATGTCAGCCGTCCAGACCAGTAACAGCACAAATAGCAGCCAAATAGCCCCGCTGTCGCGCAGCACATTAAAGCCTACCCAGCAGGGCAGCAGCACCCATAACCCCATTAACAGCCGCCGCGACGTTGCCTGCCACTGCTGGCTTGCCTGTGGATATTGGGTGACCCAATACAGATTAACCAGCCACCCTGCAGCCGCCAACCACAGCGGCCAAACGGCCAACGCCGCACCGCTTAACCACATGACCACCATCACAAGCGCCATGCCCGCGACTATTTGCAGGCGGGGACCTTGACGAGTCACACCCGCTAAATTGGCCCACTCCCATGTGCCTAGCAGGACAATGAGTGCCGTAAACAGCGCAAAAGCGCCGCCGTCTAACCCAAACAGGCCAGCCAGCACCAGCGGTGCTAGCCAGGCTGCGGTGATAATTCGCTGTTTAAGCACCTTGCGCCTCTATTTGTTCGTCCGTCATACCGAAACGACGACGACGCTGACAGAAGTCGTTTAACGCCGCATCAAACGCTTCTGCGCCGAAATCGGGCCATAGCAGCGGGGAAAAGTGCAGTTCAGCATAGGCCAATTGCCAAAGCATAAAGTTAGATAACCGCTGCTCACCGCTGGTACGAATACATAAATCGACCGGCGGGACGTCATCAATCCCTATTGCGTTATCGAAGCAAGCCTCATCAATCGCTGAAGGCGCCAATTCACCCGCCGCCACTTGTTCGGCTAACGTGCGTGCAGCACGCACGATATCCCACTGCCCGCCGTAGTTGGCAGCAATGATTAAATGCATCCCTGTGTTTTGCGCGGTTAGCGCTTCGGCACGCTGGATATGTTTTTGTATCGCATGAGAAAAGCCACGCTGCTCACCTATGATTGATAGGCGGACATTGCGCTCATTGAGCTTTTTGACTTCACGCTTGAGCGCCATCAAAAATAGCTCCATCAACGCGTTAACTTCTGCAGCTGGGCGCTTCCAATTTTCACTGGAGAACGCAAACAGGCTGAGTGTTTGCACTTCACGCTCAGCGGCTCGCTGAATCACCGCACGAACGGTTTCGACACCGGCCCGATGCCCGCGAACACCTGACAGCCCACGCGCGCGCGCCCAGCGATTATTGCCATCCATAATAATAGCAACGTGAGACGGCGGGGCTTCGCCGGCCAGAGAAAAAGCGCTGGCGTCATCCGGCGGTTGTTCAGGAAGCTGCGGTGACGTCATAGATTCTCGCACCAAAAGTCAGTCATAAAAAAACCGGCCAGTGTGTGGCAAAACGGGCAGCATAAGCTGCCCGCGGCTGCATAAAGCACAGGTTTACACCTGCATAAGGTCCTGCTCTTTTGCGGCCAGCGCTTTATCGATCTCAGCGATATATTTGTCGGTCAGCTTTTGAATTTCATCTTCACCTTGGCGCTGATCGTCTTCGGTGATGTCTTTATCTTTTAACAACGACTTGAAGTCACCGTTGGCATCACGGCGCACGTTGCGCACGGCAACGCGAGCGTTCTCAGCTTCGCTACGCGCTTGCTTGATATACCCTTTGCGGGTTTCTTCAGTGAGCATCGGCATCGGCACACGAATCACGTTGCCAGCACTGGCCGGGTTCAGGCCCAAATCAGAGGTCATAATGGCTTTTTCGATCTTTTGCACCATGCCCTGCTCCCAGGGGGCAATGCTCAGCGTGCGGCCATCTTCTACGTTAACCGAAGCCACCTGGCTTAGCGGCACGGGGCTGCCGTAATAGTCCACGGTCACCGCATCTAAAATACTCGGGTGAGCACGCCCGGTACGAATTTTATTAAAGTTAGTATTCAGCGCCTCAACGCTTTTTTTCATGCGCGATTCGGCATCTTTCTTAATATCGTTGATCACGTCATTACCCTCTGTATATCAGCGTGCCTTCCTTGCCCCCTACTACCATATTCAGTAGGGCACCAGGCTTATTCATATCAAATACCCGCACCGGCATATTATGGTCACGTACCAGGCAGATAGCGGTCAAATCCATAACGCCCAGTTTTTGATCCAAGGCGTCGTCGTAAGAGAGCTGGTCGTACTTCACAGCGTCCGGATGTTTTACCGGGTCTTTATTATAAACGCCATCCACTTTAGTCGCTTTAATAACCACATCGGCGTCTACTTCAATACCGCGCAAACAGGCGGCTGAATCGGTAGTAAAGAAAGGATTACCGGTACCTGCAGAGAACAGCACCACATCCCCTGAGGTTAAGTAGCGAATGGCAGTACGGCGATCGTAGTGCTCGACCACACCGCTCATTGGAATGGCGGACATCACCCGTGAGCGGATATTAGAGCGCTCTAGCGCGTCGCGCATGGCCAGCGCATTCATGACGGTCGCCAGCATGCCCATGTGGTCACCGGTGACGCGATCCATACCTGCTTCATTGAGCGCTGCGCCACGGAACAAGTTGCCACCGCCAATCACAATACCCACTTGCACCCCAATACCGACCAACTGGCCAATTTCCAGCGCCATCCGATCAAGTACTTTAGGGTCAATACCAAAATCGTGCTCACCCATCAGCGCTTCGCCAGAAAGCTTGAGCAAAATACGTTTATATTTTGACTTCGAGCTCTCTACATTGCCTTTGCTGGGTGCTACGTGGGGGGTAGGCTCTTGAACATCACGTGACATGGTATCTCTCCTGAGGCAGACCTGAACACAGGCAGGCGGGGCAGGCTCTTGGTATAAAACCAATGTATAAAATCAATGTATAAAACCAGCTATATAAGCGCCGATTACCAGCATTTTGCTAGCGTTGATTATACAAGAGCCGGATACGCGAAGGCGTGCGCTCGCGCGCACGCCATCTTTTTTCTGAAACCTCTGACCTTAGCGACGGCCAGCCTGTTCCATAACTTCTTTAGCAAAGTCGACTTCTTCTTTCTCGATACCTTCGCCCACTTCAAAGCGAGTGAAGCCAACGACTTCACCGCCCGCTGCTTTAACGAACTCAGCTACAGACTGGTTGGGGTCTTTCACAAACGGCTGCTCGGTCAGGCTGTTTTCTGCCAGGTACTTTTTCAAGCGACCCTGAACCATCTTCTCAGCGATTTGCTCTGGCTTACCGGCCATATCCGGCTGGGCGAGAATAATCGCTTTTTCCTGATCCAACTGCTCTTGGGGCATATCGGCAGGATGGGCAACTGCAGGGTTGATTGCCGCTACGTGCATGGCAACGTCTTTTGCAGCTTCTGACGTGCCGCCTGTCAGCACAGTCAAAACACCAATGCGGCCACCGTGGACGTATTCGCCCACCAGGCCACCGTCAGTGGCGTTGACAACAACGGCACGACGCACGCCGATGTTCTCACCGATTTTCTGTACCAGCTGCTCACGAGCCGTTTCCAGTTCGCCCGCCATTACAGCGGCGACATCTTCACTTTTCGCCGCAAAGAAAGCACCGGCGATTTTGTCAGCAAACGCAATGAAGTTGTCATCACGAGCAACAAAGTCAGTTTCGGAGTTAATTTCAACCATCACGCCGTAGCTGCCGTCTTCCGCTACGCGCGTTACCACCACACCTTCTGCGGCGATACGGTCGGCTTTCTTCGCCGCTTTAAGGCCTGAATTTTTGCGCAGGTTTTCAATGGCTACTTCGATATCACCGTCGGTTTCGGTGAGTGCTTTTTTACACTCCATCATGCCGAGACCGGTACGTTCGCGAAGTTCCTTGACCTGAGAGGCGCTAATAGCTGCCATGAGAATTCACCTCTGAAATGGTTCTTTGAGAGTTAGACGATGAGAGTTAGACGCAGCACAGAGTATAGGCATGATAAATGACCATCACGTATCACTCTGTGTTACGGGGCCGGCGTTCAGCAGCCGGCAAATTCGTCCCGCTAGACGCCTCACTTATGGTGGGTAACCACCAGCGAGAAGCCTGTAGCGGGAAAAAGGGGGCATAGCCCCCTTTATCGTGATGCGGCACTGCCTGCTCACCGCACCCACCGCTGCCCTTAGCTTACTCGGCAGCAGCGTTGTCTGCCCTTACTCAGCAGCAGTGTTGTCTGCAGCGGCTTCTTCAGTCACTTCAACAAACTCTTCAGCGTTGGCTTCTTTGGCACGGCCACACGCATCCGCAATCGCTTTTACGTAGATCTGAATAGCGCGGATAGAGTCATCGTTGCCTGGGATCACGTAATCAACGCCATCGGGGTTGGAGTTAGTATCCACCACGCCGATAACCGGGATGCCCAGCTTGTTAGCTTCGTTGATCGCGATACGCTCATGGTCAACGTCGATGACAAACAGCGCGTCCGGAAGGCCGCCCATGTTCTTGATGCCGCCGATAGAACGCTCAAGCTTGTCCTGCTCGCGAGTCGCCATCAAGACTTCTTTTTTGGTCAGCTTCTCGAACGTGCCGTCTTCGCGCATGGTTTCAAGATCACGCAGACGCTTAATGGACTGACGAATGGTCTTGAAGTTAGTCAACATACCGCCCAACCAGCGATGGTTGACGAACGGCTGACCAGCACGGTTCGCTTCTTCTTTAATTACCTTGCTAGCGCTGCGCTTGGTGCCAACAAACAAAATTTTGTTGTTGGATGCCGCCATCTTCTCAACCACACCGATCGCTTCGTTCAGCGCCGGAAGCGTGTGCTCAAGGTTGATGATGTGAATCTTGTTGCGCGCACCGAAGATAAATTTGCTCATTTTCGGGTTCCAGTACTTAGTCTGGTGACCGAAGTGAGCACCTGCTTTCAGCAGGTCACGCATATTGACGTGAGACATGATAAAACTCCTAAAACTCGGGTTAGGCCTCCACGCACCCCATGGATCCGACCGTTAGCCACGTTAAACGCTGCCAGCGGCACCCGGGACCATGTGTCGGTGCATGTGTGTTTTTAAGGCTTGATATAGTGATTGACGCCAACAGTGCGCCCCTTCGTGGCACACTGCCTATTGACTGCCCTACCCTGCTGCGTACCTCCTAGCCAACAAAGAAGCTCGGAATCACGATTGCAGGAAAGCGCGCGGCTTTATACCATAGATCATCGCCAAGATGAAGCCGCATCCCGTTTGACGGCTTTAATTAGCACCCTTGAATTTTCCATTTTGAATCCATATCGAGCCTTCATGAACGTTCCTATCAAGACGCCTTCTGAAATCGAATTTATGCGCGAAGCCGGGCGCCAAGCGGCCAGCGTTATTGAAATGATCACGCCCCACGTACAGGCCGGGGTCAGCACAGGTGAAATCGACCGACTTTGCCACGACTATATCGTTAACGAGCTGGGTTCAGTACCTGCACCCTTGAACTACCACGGCTACCCTAAAGCGACCTGCACCTCGCTCAACCATGTGGTGTGTCACGGCATCCCCGACGACGCCAAGATTCTCAAGAAAGGCGATATCATGAACCTGGATATCACCGTTAAAACCACTGACGGCTACCACGGCGACTCCAGCGTTATGTTCGTGATTGGCGAGACGATCCAAGGCGATCGCCTTTGCCGTATCACCCAAGAGTGCCTGTACAAAAGCATAGCGCTGGTGAAGCCCGGCGTGCGCCTGTCGGAACTTGCCCGCGTCATTCAGAAACACGCCGAAGAGCACGGCTACTCGGTCGTTCGTGACTTCTGCGGCCACGGCATTGGCGCTGAATTTCACGAAGAGCCGCAGTTTTTGCACTACGACGGCTACGCACCGGATGCCGACATTAAGCTCGCGGCCGGCATGTGTTTTACCATTGAGCCGATGATCAACGTCGGTGGCTATAAAGCCAAGGTGCTGCGCGATGGCTGGACCGCCGTCACCAAAGACCGCAGCCTTTCGGCACAGTGGGAGCATACGCTGCTGGTGACTGACACCGGCGTTGAAGTGCTAACCGCGCGCAGCGATGAAGACTTCAGCTTTTTGAATCACTGATGCTCCTTCACCACTACCGGTTTGAACCGGACACCGCGCTTTTTGACCTGGCAGCTTTTCGCACTGAGCTTGCGGGCTCGCGTTCGCCCATTGCCCCGTTTAAGGCGGCCCTGCGTGAACTCCAGGCGTGCCTAGACGAGCAGTTTCGCGCCGGTGCGGATATTCGTGATTTGGTACGCGGACGCGCCTGGTATCTCGATCAGCTGTTGGCCATTGCCTGGGCTCAGCATGAATGGCCCGATGACGGCATCGCACTGGTGGCGGTGGGCGGCTATGGCCGTGGCGAATTACACCCCCACTCGGATATCGACCTGCTGCTGCTACTCGCCCAGGACGACGACACCGCTTACCGCGAACCGCTCACCGCCTTTATCACCTTCTTATGGGATATTGGTTTAGAGATTGGCCATAGCGTGCGCTCGCTCAACGACTGCGAGCGGGAAGCGAGCGCCGATGTTACGGTGATCACCAACCTGCTCGAATCACGCCTGATTGCCGGCCCAGAAAGCCTGCGCGAAGCGATGCAAGAACGCCTCAGCGCTGAACACATTTGGCCCGCTGACCGCTTTTTTGAGGCCAAGTGGCAGGAGCAAATTGCCCGCCACTACCGCTACAACAATTCCGAATACCACTTAGAGCCGAACCTCAAAAGCTCCCCCGGCGGGCTGCGCGATATCCAAATGATCGGCTGGGTCGCCAAGCGCCATTTTGGTACCGAGCAGTACACCGATATCGTCGCCAACGGCTTTATGAACGACGCCGAACTGCGCATTTTAAGCCAGGGGCAGGCGTTTTTATGGCAGGTGCGCTATGCCCTGCACATGCTCACCGACCGCGCCGAAGACCGCCTGCTGTTTGACCACCAGCGCACCATCGCCGAGATGTTTGGTTTCCGCGACACCCCGGAGCGCTTGGCGGTCGAGCAGTTTATGAAGCGCTACTATCGTCATGTCACCGCGCTGGCGGGGCTTAACGACATGCTGCTGCAGCACTTTGACGAAGTGATCCTGCGCGGCAAAGAGGCGCTGGAAACCGTCAAACTGAACGAACGCTTTGAAATCAAAGGCGGCTACATTCAAGTACGTTCGCGCAGCCTGTTCCGCGAACGGCCTGCCGCCATGCTGGAACTATTCTTGCTGATGGCCAAGCACCCTGAAATCGAAGGAGTGCGCGCTGACACCATTCGGCTGATTCGCGATCATCGCCACCAGATTGACGACCACTACCGGGAAGACCCGCGCCACCAGCGGCTATTCATGGCCATTATGCGTGCCCCCGGCAACGTACCGCGCCAGCTTAGGCGCATGAATCGCTACGGTATTTTAGGCAAGTACCTGCCTGAGTTTGGCCGCGCCGTGGGGCTTATGCAGCACGACCTGTTCCATATTTATACCGTCGATGCCCACACCCTGCTGTTGCTCAAGTTTCTGCACGGCTTTCGCAAACCAGAAGCCAAAGGCGACTTCCCGGTAGCGGCGGCACTGATGCAGCAGCTGCCCAAATTAGACCTGCTGTGGATCGCTGGGCTGTTTCACGATGTCGGCAAGGGCCGCGGCGGCGACCACTCGGAAATTGGTGCCCGGGACGTTGAACACTTCTGCCAACGGCATCATGTTTCGACACATGACACTAACCTGGTGAGTTGGCTGGTTCAGCACCACCTGCTGATGTCGATGACTGCGCAAAAACGCGACATTAGCGACCCGGACGTGATTCGTGATTTTGCTTTGGTGGTGCGTGATGAAACGCGCCTGGATTACCTTTACGTACTTACCGTGGCGGACATCAACGCCACCAACCCCACGCTGTGGAACGGCTGGCGGGCATCGCTACTGCGCCAGCTTCACGCCGAAACGAAGCGCGCGCTGCGCCGCGGCCTGAATAACCCACCCGACCGCGACGACTGGGTGCGCGAAACCCGCACCGAAGCGCGTTCGCTGCTGCAAACCATCGGCGTTAATCGAGAGCAAATTGATCATCTTTGGGAATCGCTAGGGGAAGACTACTTTCTGCAGTACGCGCCCAGCGAAATCGTCTGGCAAACCCAAGGCATACTCAATCACAACCAGTCGCCGCTACCGCTGGTGCTGATCAGCGCGCCGACCGCCGATATGGCCGAGGGCGGCACCAAGGTCTTTATCCACACCCGCTCGGTAGATGACCTGTTCGCCGCCACGGCGGCCGCCATGGAGCAGCTGGGTCTCTCAATTCACGATGCGCGTATCGCCACTTCCCATAACGACTGGACACTGAATACCTTTATTGTCCTCGATAGCCACGGTCAGCCCATTCGTGACCCCGCGCATATTGAAGAGATGCGTCAGCATCTGGTGGAAGAGCTTGATGACCCGGATGACTACCCCAACATCGTCACCCGCCACACGCCGCGCCAGCTCAAGCATTTCAAAGTACCCACAGAAGTGATTATCGAGCAGGACCCTGCCAACGAGCGCACGCTTTTAGAGTTAACCGCGCCCGACCGCCCTGGCCTGCTGGCTCGCGTGGGGCGTATCTTTATGGAGCAGGATATTGCCCTTTCAGCGGCCAAAATTGCCACGCTCGGCGAGCGGGTAGAAGACGTGTTTTTTATCACCACCAAGGCAGGCGAACCGCTTACCGACCCCAAACGCCAGCAGCAGCTGCGCGAACGCTTGATTGAGGTATTGGGGGTTTAAGCCTCTCCACAGACCCGGTTAGGTTTGAGCCTACACCGGTGCTTGCCTATAATCGGCGGTTTACGCCAGCCAGCTACTAACGGACACATCATGAACGCCGACCTCGACGCCCTGCATCCCTACCCGTTTGAAAAGCTGGCCGCGCTTAAAGCGGCACTCACCCCGCCAGCCGGCATCAGCCATATCCCGCTGACCATTGGCGAACCTCAACACCCGCCCTACCCAGCGGCGCTTGAAGCGCTAGTGGCGCATCAGCTAGAAATGGCCCGCTACCCCGCGACCAACGGCCTGCCCGCGCTGCGTGACGCCATTACCCACTGGGCAACCCAGCGATTTCAGCTACGCGAACTCGACAGCGAGCAGCATGTCGTTCCGGTCAACGGCACTCGCGAAGCGATTTTTGCCTTTGTGCAAGCCGCACTGGACCGCACTCGCCCAGCGAAAGTCGCGGTACCCAATCCGTTTTATCAGATTTACGAAGGTGCGACGCTGCTGGCAGGCGGCGAGCCGCTCTATTTAGACTGCACCGCCGAAAACGATTTCCGGCCTGATATCACCGCGGTTCCCGCCGCTACCTGGCGCGATGTGCAAATCGTGTTTATCTGCTCACCCGGCAACCCCACCGGCGCGGTCACCCCGCTCAGTGAGTTTAAGCAGCTGATTGCGCTGGCAGATGAGCACGACTTTATCATCGCCTCAGACGAGTGTTACTCGGAGCTTTACCTAGATGAAAGCGCACCGCCGCCGGGGCTTCTGCAAGCCTGCGCTGAGCTTGGCCGTGATGACTACCGCCGCTGCGTGGTCTTTCACTCGCTCTCTAAACGCTCCAACTTACCAGGGCTGCGTTCGGGTTTTGTAGCCGGCGATGCAGCGCTGCTCACGCCGTTTAAGCGCTACCGCACTTACCACGGCTGCGCCATGTCGCTGCCGTTGCAGCACGCCTCGATCGCCGCCTGGCAGGATGAGCAGCACGTGCGCGCCAACCGTGACGCCTACCGCGAAAAGTTTAGCGCCGTCACCGAAGTACTTGCCCCTGTTATGGAATTCCCCGCGCCCCAGGCGAGCTTTTATCTATGGCCCGCCGTGCCTGGCGGCGACGATATCGCCTTCACTCAGCGCTTGTTTGCCGAACAGCATGTCAGCGTTTTGCCCGGCAGCCTGATGGGGCGCACGGGGCAACATGGCCATAACCCCGGCGCAGGACGTTTGCGCTTAGCGCTGGTGGCTGAACTCGCCCCCACGCTGGAAGCGGCTCAACGTATCCGCCAACTGATCGAGCGCGGCTAGGAGGCTATATGCTAACGCTCTATACCATCAACACCTGCGACACCTGCCGCAAGGCACGCAAAGCACTGGAAGAAAAAGGCATGGCGTTCCAAATCCATGACCTTCGCAAAGACGGCCTTTCGGCAAGCCTGCTTGAGCATATCCTTGAGCGGGTGCCGCTGTTAGAAGCGGTCAACAAACGCAGCACAACCTGGCGCGGACTCTCCCAAGAGGAGAAAGACGGCCTGGATGCCACCTCAGCGCGCAGGCTGCTGCTAGCGCACCCCACGCTGCTCAAGCGCCCGCTGCTGGAAATCGACGATGAAACCATTTTAGTCGGCTACCGAGACGGCGATTACGACAAGCTAAGCGGCTAGTCACTGACACGCACTTTTTCTTTTTCCCAACACCACAGGACGACTTACTATGCTGAGCTTTGCGCTTGGAATCGGCACTCAAAACACCCAGGGCGACTGGCTGGAAATCTACTACCCGGCACCGCTGCTTAACCCCGACGCAAGCCTGGTCGCCGCCGCCAAAGAAGCGCTGGGCGCACCTGCCGGTAACACTGCCATTAGCTTTTTGCCGGAAGACTGCACGCGCCTGGCAAAAGCGCTAGAAGCCGCCGGGCACTCTGACCAAGCGGAGCTTGCTGAAACGCTTGCGGCCAGCCAGCGCCCGCTGGTGGCCATGTTCCTAGCAACCGACGAAGCGCCACAAACCGTGCCAGAGGTGTATTTAAAGCTGCAACTGCTGTCGCACCGTTTAGTCAAACCCCACGGCCTTGATCTCACCGGCATGTTTGGCCTGCTGCGCAATATTGCCTGGACCAACGAAGGCGCTATCGATATTGAAGAGCTGCCCGCGCGGCGCTTGAAAGCACGTATGGCCGGGCGCGCGCTCTCGGTAGACTGCGTGGATAAATTCCCCAAAATGACCGACTACGTGGTGCCCACCGGCATTCGCATTGGCGATACCGCTCGCGTGCGCCTGGGCGCATACCTGGGCGAAGGCACTACCGTCATGCACGAAGGCTTCGTTAACTTCAATGCGGGCACCGAAGGCCCCGGCATGATTGAAGGGCGCATTTCAGCGGGCGTGATGGTCGGTAAAGGCTCAGACTTAGGCGGCGGCTGTTCCACCATGGGCACCCTTTCTGGCGGTGGCAATATCGTCATTAAAGTCGGTGAAGGCTGCTTAATCGGCGCCAATGCGGGCATCGGTATTCCGCTGGGCGACCGCTGCACGGTGGAAGCAGGCCTCTACATCACCGCAGGTTCCAAGGTGACGCTGCTCGATGACCAAGGGCAGGTCGTTAACACCGTGGCTGCCCGCGAACTGGCCGGTCAAGACGACCAGCTATGGCGCCGTAACTCGCAAAATGGCCGTATTGAGTGCTTGACCAACAAGAGTGCTATCGCCCTAAACGAGGCGCTGCATGCCCATAACTGAGCCTGAAGCACTGTCGCCGACGCTTAAGCTTGCCTTTGAACTGCTGCGCCGCCCTTCGGTTACGCCAGACGACGAAGGCTGCCAGGAACTAATGATCGAGCGCTTGAGGGCGCTCGGTTTTCATATCGAGCAACTGCCGTTTGGCGATGTGAAGAATTTCTGGGCGGTGCGCGGCCATCACGGCCCGGTGGTGGCGTTTGCTGGTCACACCGACGTGGTGCCCAGCGGCCCCCATACCAATTGGCAGCACCCGCCGTTTGAGCCCTGCATCGACGACGATGGCATGTTGTGCGGGCGCGGCGCGGCGGACATGAAAGGCAGCCTGGCTTCGATGCTGACCGCCGTTGAACGCTTCGTGGCCCATCACCCGGATCACGATGGCCGTATCGCCTTTCTCATCACCTCCGATGAAGAAGGCCCGGCGGTTGATGGCACCCGGGCGGTGGTTGAGCACCTGCGCGAGCGCAACGAGCGCCTCGATTACTGCATTGTCGGCGAGCCATCTTCGACCACGCGCCTGGGTGATGTGATCAAAAATGGCCGCCGCGGCTCGCTGGGGGCCACTCTGCACATTAAGGGCGTACAAGGCCACGTGGCCTATCCGCATTTAGCACGCAATCCGATCCATCAAGCCATGCCAGCGCTGGATGCATTAGTTAACGAGCACTGGGATGCGGGCAATGACTTCTTCCCCGCCACTAGCTTTCAGATTTCCAACCTGCGCGCAGGCACCGGCGCCACCAACGTGATTCCTGGCGATGTGGAAGTGGTGTTTAACTTTCGCTTCTCCACCGAGGTGACCTTTGAAGAGCTTAAAACGCGCACGGCGGCCATTCTCGACCAGCATGGGTTGGAGTACCACATCGACTGGACGCTCAACGGCGAGCCGTTTTTAACCGCTGAAGGCGCGCTTGTGGACGCCGCCATTAAAGGCGTTGAAGCGGTAACCGGCCAGCGCCCGGCGCTTTCCACCAGCGGTGGCACCTCGGATGGCCGCTTTATCGCCACCCTTGGCGCTCAAGTGGTTGAGCTAGGCCCGCTCAACGACACCATCCACAAGGTTAATGAGCGTGTTCGCGCCAGCGACCTGGACGACTTAAGCCGGATTTACGAAGCAACGCTAGAAGCCCTGCTCACCTCCGGCGAGGCAAAGCTATGATGGAGCGTTTCCCCGACATTGAAATTTACCTGGCCAGCGTCTCGCTTGAGGCGCTCAATAAGTGGCTGGGCAGCGCCTTAACAGCGCCGCCGCTGAGCCCGGCTGGCAAAGGCCAATGGAAAACTCGCGGCCAGTACCAGGGCGACAGCGTGCCGGTACTGCTGGTCGATAAAGCCGCCGATGGCTTTGCCAGCCTTTGGTTTGATAGCAGCCACACCCCGTGGCTGACCGACCAAGACTGCGCCCAGCAGGCAGCCGAAGCCCTTCAAACAGAAGTGCGTTGCTCACTTGGCGGCTGGCACCCAGGCGATGACCCCGACCGCTTTTGGCAAGTGCTACCTGGCGGCAAAGAAGGCGCTATTGAGTGGCCTGATTCAGGCCGCTAAGCGCTTTGCAAGCCCCCAAAAAAACAACCCCGCCGAAGCGGGGTCGTTTACTATCTACATGTACTGTCTAAATGTACTGTCTACGTTTGCTGTCTAAGCTTACTACTGCTTATGTTTACTCTCTACGTTTACTACCTATCATCGTTATATCAAAAGCTAGCCACTGCATTGACTCAATCATGGCTTACTCAATAATACTGACATCATCGGCCTGCAAACCACGTTCATTTTTAATCACGTGGTAACGCACAATTTGACCTTCTGCCAACATACGCGGGCCACGGCCACGGATAGCGCGAAAGTGTACAAAGACATCTTCGCCGTTATCGCGGGTAATAAAACCGTAACCTTTGTTGGTATTAAACCACTTCACTTCACCCTCTTCACGGCCATCATTGGGATCGATGATATCTTCTTCCTCATCGTCTTCCATAACGGCAGCGGCTTGGGGCTGACGTGGCGCAGGCTTAGGGCGTGCCGCACCATCAGGCGCTGCTACCGTAGAGGATGCCAGCGCGGCAGATACCAACGTGCCAATACACAAAACAATAAAACACCCTATGGCAGCAGCTATATAAACACCGCTAACGCCACTGGTGGTTAACTCGTCCATCAACTGCCCGGCGAGCGCACTATCGGTTAAATGAACAATCCCTGCCAACAAAAGTGGCGTGGGGGCGGCAAGTAATACACTGATTAAGAAGCAGCGAAACACAACTTTTGGGTTCATAGAAAAAAAAAGCTCTCTTGTTGTATGGGTAACAGACGAAGGACAATACCCGCACTATCAGGCCCATTCCCAATAGCACTGGCATACTACTACATAAGGTTGCAATGTTATCATGACCTACGAATTATCGCCTGTTGAGCTAGCTCAACGTCTTGAATCGTTAGAAAGCCGCCTAGCCCACCAAGAGCACTGGCTGGATACGCTGGATCAAACAATCGTTCAACAGGAACGACGCCTGGAAAAACTTGAGCAGTTAAGCGGCCTGATGCGCGAGCGCCTGCGTGAACAGCATCAAGCGCTGCAGTCAAATGAACCCCAGGGCGGCCAGCGCCTTGAAGATGAACGCCCGCCCCACTATTGAGCTGGCTCGTTACCCTAGCTCATCTTCAACAACCGCACCGCCGTAGATACGCTGATACTCCTCAGGCAAACGTTTAGGGCGACCCGAGGAGAGCGCCACACAGGCAAAGCGGGTACGTGCATGCAGCAGCGTTTTGGCGTCGTTACTACGCACTAGCTGAAAACGGCGGGTCAACCTGAAGCGGCCATCGCACTCGACAATCCAGGTCGCCAATTGTAGCTCGTCGCCTGCAAAGGCAGGCGCGAGGTAATCCAGCTCGTGGCGGTGAACCACCATGGCGCGGTCAAGCGCTTGGTAACGCTCAAGAGAGAGGCCGAGCGCTTCAGAGTGCGCCCAGCTAACCTGCTCAATCCAACGCAGGTACTCGCTGTTGTTGACGTGGTGATAGTCATCAATGGCTTCCTCAGCCACGCGGATATCGATCACAAAGGGATCGGGCAGCGCCCATTTCATCACCTAGCTCCTTGTATCCTATCTCCTTGTACCCTATCTCCTGGCATCCCAGCTCCCGACAACTAGTCGCGGTACACACGCACACCCAGCGCTTTCAGGTAAGACGTTTCGGGGATAGCCGGATGCACCGGGTGATCAGGCCCTTGGTGGCCTTGGAAAATCACCTGGCCGTGACGATCCTGGTGGCGAACCGCACCGCGCACGACATCCATTAGCCGCTCAGGTGCTAGGTGCATGGAGCAGGACGCAGACATTAGCAGGCCATCGCGACCCAACAAGCGCATGGCTTCGCGGTTCAAGCGGGCATAGGCGCGCTCGCCGTTGGGAATATCCTTGCGCTTTTTGATAAACGCCGGCGGGTCAAGAATGACCACATCAAACTCCTCGCCTTCTGCCTTCAATGCCGCTAAGGCTTCAAACGCATCGCCTTCATTCACCGCCACCTTATCCTGCACGCCGTTCAGCGCAGCATTGCGAGCCACCTGGGCAAGCGCCGGGCCGGAAGAGTCCACACATAGCACTTCTTTTGCGCCATGAACGGCCGCCTGCACGCCCCAACCGCCTACGTAGCTGAAGACATCCAGCACGCGCTTGCCTTCCACGTGGCGGTTGACCCATTCGCGATTAACGCGGTGATCAAAGAACCAGCCGGTTTTCTGACCATTAAGCACCGGCACGATAAAGCGGGCACCGTTCTCTTCAAGCACCACTTCGTCAGGCAGCGTGCCTTTAATCACATCAACGTGAGCCTCAAGACCTTCCTGACGACGGCCGCCGGTATCGTTACGGAAAACAATCACTTCCGGTTTGATGACTTTTTCCAACGCATCAACAATCTCATCCGCCAGCGCCTGCATACCCGCGGTATTGAGCTGCACAACGAGCACATCGCCAAAGCGATCAATCACCAAGCCTGGCAGCAAGTCGCCTTCGCCGTGAATCAACCGGTAGAACGGCTGCGTATAAAGGCGCTGGCGCAGTGCAAGCGCTTGATTAAAGCGGTGCACAAAAAGTGAGCGATCCAAGCGCATTTCGGGGTCGCGAGACATCACCCGGGCAGCAATCAATGAATGAGGGTTCACATACGCGACGGCCATCACTTTGCCATTGGAGGCTTCTACCAGTGCGGTTTCGCCTGCCGCAAAGTTTTTCAGCGGCGTCTCTTTAATATCTACCTCATTGGAGTAGATCCAGAGATGACCCGCTTTCAGGCGGCGGTCAGCATTTTTATTCAGGCGCAGGCGTTGGGTCACAGCAATCTCCAAAAAAACGTAAATACGACAATACCAGTTTTATAGGCCGCCACTAGTGCTGGCAGCTGGGGCAAAACACGCTGGCACGCTGGCCAAGCTTAATATGGCGAAGCTCAGCACCACAGCGCAAACAGGGCTGGCCTTGGCGGCCATAAACATTCAGGCGTTGGGCGAAGTAACCGGGTTCGCCCTGGCCGCTGACAAAATCCCGCAGCGTGGTGCCGCCCTGGGCAATGGCCGCCGCCAGCACCTCTTTCACGGCAAGGGCTAAGGCGTTATAGCGAGCAAGGGAGACTCTGCCGGCCGCGCGTCGCGGATCAATGCCGGCCATAAACAGCGCTTCCGCCGCGTAAATATTGCCGGCACCGACCACCACCTGGTTATCCATTAGAAACGGCTTGACTGCCACGCGCTTGTTGCGCGAGAGCGTGTAAAGCCATTTGCCGGTAAACGCATCAGAAAGCGGCTCAGGCCCCAAGTGCGCAAGACGCTTATCCTGCGTTTCATCATCCAACTGCCAATCCACAAAGCCAAACCGGCGGGGGTCGTGGTAGCGCAGCACGTAGCCGCTGGCGGTGACCACATCCACGTGATCATGCTTTTTAGGCAAATCGCCCACCCGGGCAATTCGCAGGCTGCCCGACATACCCAAGTGCCATAGCAGCGTCGCGTCCGCTACATCAGCGCTACCTTCCCTTTCCCTTTCAAAATCGCGAGCGGAGTGAATTGGAATTTGCAGGTATTTAGCCCGCCGCTTCAATACGCCAATGCGCGCGCCCACCAACCGCTCGGCCAAGTCATCCGGCACGGGAACGCGCAGCCGCGGCTGCCGCACCAGCACTTCGGTAATTTCCTGGCCTTCGATATAAGGAGCAATCCCACGGCGGGTGGTTTCAACTTCGGGCAGTTCGGGCATAGTTTTGGGTACAGTAACGACCTGTAATAACAACCTAGTTAAAAGCGACAGCCTAGTGAAAAGCGACAGCCTAGTGAAAGTGGCCGAGCGTAACATGCCACGCCTACCTGCCATATATACCTGCCGCGTACAAAAGACATGCATGCAAAAACCCGGCTTGGGGCCGGGTTTTTAAACAGGCACTCGCCTGCAGTGGAAGCCGATCATCGCTTACGCGATTACTTGATCTTGGCTTCCTTGTAGATCACGTGCTTACGGACAACCGGGTCGAATTTCTTGAATTCGAACTTATCCGGGGTATTCCGCTTGTTCTTATCAGTCGTGTAGAAGTGACCTGTACCGGCACTAGACACTAACTTGATTTTATCGCGCATGGTTTAACTCTCCCAATAGGCTTGGCCCAAATGCTGTCTTAGATAGCGTCGCCACGCTTACGAATAGCAACCAACACTGTGTCGATACCTTTCTTGTCGATGATGCGCATTCCTTTAGTAGAAACGCGCAGCTTGACGAAGCGGTTTTCAGACTCAACCCAAAAACGATGGGTGTGCAGGTTCGGCAAGAAACGACGACGTGTCTTACGCTGGGAGTGTGAAACGTTATTTCCAGTTACCGGACGCTTGCCGGTAACCTGACATACTTTGGACATTAGAGCCTCCAACTGCTTGGCCAGGATATAATAACCTGAGTGTTCAAAACTGTCGGGCAAACCGGAGCAGGGGGAGGAGTCGACGCGATTAATCGCCAAGCTGTACCCAAATCCGTTATTCAACCCAAGTTTAAAGGTGGCACTTTATATCAGAGTAGCTGCCTAGCAGCAAGCAAAACCCACAAAAAAGGCCGAAAAAGCGCCTTTTTGCTCATTATGCTTAACTAACACTGCATAAAGCAGCGCCCATTAATGCTGTTTACAGATGCTGCTTACAGCCAGCCACGTTCTGCAAAAGAAACCACTTCTCCATCCCCCACCACGAAGTGATCCAACACGCGCACGTCAAAAAGCGATAGCGCGTCTTTTAAGCGTTCGGTGATACGTCGATCTGCATCGCTTGGCTCTGCCACGCCAGAAGGGTGATTATGAGCCAGGATAACGGCACCAGCGCTAAGTTCTAATGCGCGTTTGGCTACTTCGCGGGGGTAAACAGATGCGCTGTCTAGGGTACCGCGAAACAGCGATTCATAGCGAATAATTCGGTGCTGGGTATCCAAAAAAAGCACCGCAAATTCCTCGTGCCCTAAATGGCGCAGCTGCGAACTCAGGTAGTGGCGCACCAGCGCGGGGGAAGTCAGTGCATTGCCCCGCGCAAGCTGGCTAGCTAAATGGCGGCGCGATAATTCCAGCGTAGCTTGAAGCTGGGCATATTTGGCGCTGCCTAAACCGCGGGCAGCGCAGAAGGTGGCTTGATCGGCCTCTAGCAGCTGGCGTAACCCGCCAAAACTGGCGAGTAAATCCCGCGCCAAATCAACCGCCGAGCGCCCCTGTACGCCTACGCGTAAAAAAATCGCCAGCAACTCTGCGTCTGAAAGCACCTGAGCGCCTGCGTTTAATAACTTTTCTCGTGGCCGCTCAGCCTCAGGCCAGTGATTAATTCCCATTGCCCCTTCCTACGTTGCCTGCCCTTGGTAATTAAAGCCCACTGCACTCACACCAATCTCATTAAAACTAGCTTACCTGTGTTTGCTGCCAATATGCCAAAATGTTGGTGCCAATGGTATGGTAAGCCACCTCACGACCGACGATGTGGAACACGAATCATGGCTTCTGCTGTTAATACGACAAGCGCATCGACACTCACGGGCAAGCGGATACTGCTCGGCGTCAGTGCCGGTATCGCTGCCTACAAAAGCGCCTTGATTGTGCGCCTGCTAAAACAAGCCGGCTGCGACGTGCGCGTAGTGATGACCGACGGGGCACAGGCTTTTATTACCCCGCTCACGCTGCAGGCGCTCTCTGGCGAGGCTGTGCGTACATCGTTGCTTGACCCCGAAGCCGAAGCGGGCATGGGCCATATTGAGCTGGCTCGCTGGGCCGATGTGGTGCTGATTGCCCCGGCCACTGCCGACTTAATCGCTCGCCTGGTGCACGGCATGGCTGACGACTTGCTTACCACGCTTTGTTTGGCGTCAGAGGCACCCAAACTGATTGCCCCAGCGATGAACCAGGCCATGTGGCGACACCCTGCCACCCAGCGCAACGTAGAACAGCTGGTGGGCGACGATTGGCAACTGATTGGCCCCGCCGCTGGCGACCAAGCCTGTGGCGATGTTGGCCCTGGCCGAATGAGCGAGCCTGAAGAGATCTTTAGCGCGGTAGCGGCGCTGTTTTCAGCTCCTTCTCTCGCCGCAGCGCCTCTCACCACTGCGCCTGACTTAAATGCTCCTCACGTTGTGATTACCGCTGGGCCTACCCGTGAACCGCTAGACCCCGTGCGCTATATTTCCAATCACAGCTCGGGGAAAATGGGCTATGCCCTGGCCGCCGCGGCGGTGGCCGAAGGAGCCAAGGTCACGCTGATCAGCGGCCCGGTTAACTTACCCACGCCGCAAGGCGTTACCCGGATTGACGTAGAATCAGCCGAGCAGATGCACAGTGAAGCGCAGCGGCTAGCCCCCCAGGCGGCGCTGTTTATCGGCTGTGCGGCGGTCGCTGACTATCGTGCGGCCGCCCCCGCTGAGCACAAGCTCAAAAAGCAGGAAGATAGCGACACGCTCACTCTGACCCTGATCAAAAATCCTGACATTATCGCTAGCGTCGCGGCGCTTCCCGCTAAGCAGCGCCCGCAGGTAGTCGTCGGCTTTGCCGCCGAAACCCAAGAGATTGAGCGCTACGCCCAGGATAAATTACAGCGCAAAGGGCTGGATATGATCGTCGCCAACGACGTTTCCCAAACAGGCCTAGGCTTTGGCAGCGACCACAATGCCGCTTGGCTGCTATGGCGCACCTCCCAAGGCGTTGACAGCCGCGCAGAAACACCCCAGCCGAAAACCCAGCTAGCCGCGACCATTATTCGCCAAGCGCTCACGCTGTTATCTACCAAATCACTTAACAAGGCCGCTGGCCACGAAAGCTCTGGAGAGTCTTTATGAGTGCCCTTATGAGCGCCCGCCCCCGCCTGCAGTGCAAAATATTGGATGAACGCTTGCACGACTATCTTCCCGCCTACGCAACCGCAGGTTCGGCAGGTATGGACCTGCGCGCCCTGCTGGATGAGCCGCTAACCTTAGCCCCCGGCGAATGTCAGCTCGTGCGCACCGGCATTGCCATCTATATTGAAGACCCCGGCTTGGCAGGCATGATCTTGCCGCGCTCTGGCCTAGGGCATAAACACGGCATCGTGCTGGGCAATTTAGTCGGATTGATTGACTCAGATTACCAGGGCGAGCTGATGATTTCGGTTTGGAACCGTGGGCAGAGCACCTTTACGCTCGCGCCTTTTGATCGATTGGCACAGTATGTACTTGTTCCTGTTGTCCAGGCTGAACTCACCCTGGTGGACGCCTTTGCAGACTCCTCGCGAGGCAGCGGCGGGTTTGGCAGTACGGGCAGTCAGTAACACAGCCAGTAGCGCAGCCAGTAGCGAAAACAATCACGCCTGTTTAAAAGCCTTTTTAAGAAAACGTCTGTTTAGCTGGGAAGCCCTGATGAACGCACAGCCTGTACCCGCTTCGATTTTTCGCGCCTATGATATTCGCGGTATCGTGGATGACACGCTCACAGAAGAGACCGTCGAAATGATCGGGCGGGCTGTCGGTTCTGAAGCCGCTGCGCGGGGCGAGTCCAGCGTGGTCGTCGCCCGCGACGGTCGCCTTTCTGGCGTTCGGCTACAAGCGGCGCTAATACGCGGCCTTAGCGCTGCAGGGCGCGATGTTATCGACATCGGCATGGTGCCCACCCCCGTGCTCTACTTTGCTACCCACATTTTGCAAGGCACCCAATCAGGCGTGATGGTCACCGGCAGCCATAACCCGCCTGACTATAACGGCTTTAAAATTGTGCTGAATGGCGAAACGCTGTCTGGCGATGCGATTACCGCCCTGTTTGAGCGCATTCAGTCCGGCAATCTGCTCAATAACGTAGACAGTGGCCAAGGCAGCGTTACCCAACAAGATGTTCGTGACACCTATTTAGCGCGTATTTTAAGCGATGTTCGCATCAATAGGCCCATCAAAGCCGTGGTTGACTGCGGCAATGGCGTGGCAGGCGAACTTGGCCCTCAGCTGCTGGCGCGGTTAGGTATTGATACCATCCCGCTGTTTGCGGAAATTGACGGCCATTTTCCCAACCACCACCCAGACCCCGGCAAGCCAGAAAATATGCAGGACCTGATCCGCAAAGTCCGCGAAACCAATGCGGATATTGGCCTTGCCTTCGACGGGGATGGCGACCGCCTAGGCGTTGTTACGCCCACGGGCAAGCTGATTTTTCCTGACCATCTGCTGATGGTATTTGCCACCGATATGCTGTCTCGCCAGCCCGGCGCCAAGGTCATTTTTGATATTAAGTGCACCGGCAACTTGGTCAAAGTGATTAGTGATGCAGGCGGCGAGCCAGAAATGTGGCGTACCGGGCACTCGCTGATCAAAGCGCGCATGAAGGAGACCAGCGCGCAGCTTGCTGGTGAGATGAGCGGGCATATTTTTTTCCAGGAACGCTGGTATGGGTTTGACGATGGGCTTTACGCCGCCGCTCGGCTAGTAGAAATTCTGGCCAACCAGGCTGACGATGCCGATACTTTTTTTGCCAGTTTCCCCCAAGATATTGGCACTCCGGAAATTAATATTGCGGTTAGTGAAGACAACAAATTTTCTCTAGTCGATAAGCTTGCTCGCGAGGGCGACTTCGGAGAAGGTATCAAAACCACCTTAGATGGCATTCGCGTCGACTATGCCGATGGCTGGGGGCTGTGCAGGGCTTCCAACACGACACCTTCGCTAGTCATGCGCTTTGAAGGTAAGGATGCTGCTGCATTAGCGCGCATCAGAACGGTGTTTAATACCGCGCTACAGCGCGTTGCGCCAGAACTTAAGCTCCCCATCGAAGGTAGCTAAGCGCTGGCCAACCAGCACAGTCGTTAACAGCACAGTCGTTAACAACACAGTCATTAACAACATAGCAAACGTTCGCAAGGGACAACCTAATGAGTTCAACCAGTCGCGACCCGCAGGTCGTTGTGGAGGTGCTTTCCGAAGCGCTCCCCTATATTCAACAGTTTTCCGGCAAAACCGTCGTGGTCAAATATGGCGGCAATGCCATGACCGAAAGCACCCTGATTGACTCCTTTGCTCGCAATATCGTGCTGATGAAAGAAGTCGGCATCAACCCCGTTGTCGTACACGGCGGCGGCCCTCAGATTGGCGACCTGCTCAAAAAGCTCAATATTGAGTCGCGCTTTGTCAACGGCATGCGCGTCACCGACTCGCAAACCATGGACGTGGTCGAGATGGTGCTGGGCGGGCTGGTCAACAAAAGCATCGTTAACCTGATCAACCAAAGCGGCGGCAAAGCGATCGGTTTAACTGGTAAAGACGGTGCGCAAATTCGCGCCCGCCAGCTGAAAGTTGAGCACCAAAGCCCTGAAATGACCGCCCCCGAAATCATTGATATTGGCCATGTGGGTGAAGTGGAGTCGATCTCAACCGAGCTTATCGAAATGCTCGCCGCCCGCGATTTTATTCCGGTCATTGCACCAATCGGCGTTGACGCTGAAGGCAACAGTTACAACATCAATGCCGACCTAGTGGCGGGTAAGATTGCCGAAGCCCTTAACGCAGAAAAGCTGATGCTGCTCACTAACGTTGCTGGCTTGATGAACGCCGAAGGTGAAGTGCTTACCGGCTTAACCACCGCACAGGTCGATGGCTTAATCGCTGATGGCACGATCTACGGCGGCATGTTACCTAAAATCCGCTGCGCACTAGACGCGGTGAAAGGTGGTGTGAACAGCGCGCATATCATTGATGGCCGTGTACCCCATGCCGTGTTGCTGGAAATTTTCACCAATGCGGGAGTGGGCACGCTAATCACCGATGCAGGCTAACCGCGACGGAGGGCACGTCATGAGCGAAGATCAAAAACCTCGCCGCCGCGAGCAGATTCTTCAGGCATTGGCATTAATGCTTGAGGAAGACAGCGGCAAGCGGATCACCACTGCCGCCCTCGCCCGCCAGGTAGGCGTCTCAGAAGCGGCACTCTACCGCCACTTCCCCAGCAAAGCGCGTATGTTTGAAGGGTTAATCGACTTTATTGAAGAGAGCATATTTGCCCGTATTACGCGCATTTTAGAAGAGGTACCCGATGCGACTGCGCGCTGCGGCACTATCTTAGCGCTGCTGCTTGGCTTTGCTGAAAAAAATCCAGGGCTGGCACGGGTAATGGGAGGCGACGTGCTTACCGGTGAAACGGCCCGGCTACGCCAGCGTATTCACCAGCTGTTTGAACGCCTGGAGCTACAGCTCAAGCAAATTCTGCGGGAGGCCGAACTGCGCGAAGGGCTACGCCCTACCATTCCCGCTTCTGCCGCCGCTAATTTGCTAACAGCGCAGGCTGAGGGGCGGATTTCACAGTATGTGCGTAGCGACTTCAAAAGCCTGCCTACCGAGCATTGGGAAGACCAGTGGTCGCTGCTATCTGCACAGCTGCTGCGCACCGTGGCACAGCCTGCTTAACCCACAGCCTGTACCGCCTTCGCCTTTCCCGGTCAAAAAAAACTGTCACAAAAAAACAGCCACAAAAAAACCGGCGCTTTTTAACCAAGGCCGGTTTTTTGTGGCTAGACATAACAGCTGTTAAAACCAGTGCTGTTAAAGCTGCTGCTGAAACTAGTGCTTGCTGTTAAAACAAATTAGGCAGCAAGCGTGTCGCCCATTTTCTGGCGCAGTTTTTTCATGGCATTTTTTTCGAGCTGACGAATGCGCTCGGCACTAACGCCATACACATCGGCAAGGTCATGCAGCGTTTCTTTACTGTCTGCCAGCCAACGGCGCTGCAGGATGTCCCGCGAACGCTCGTCAAGCCCTTCAAGCGCAAGGTGCAGCCGGCGCGTTGCGTCTTCCTCAAAGTTGCTGTCTTCCAGCTGCGCGGCAGGGTCTGAAGCGGCATCGTCAAGAAAATGCACCGGCGCTTGGTAGGTGCTGTCTTCGTCATCGCTTGGCGAACCGTCAAAACCTGCGTCGTAGGAAGAGAGCCGCCCCTCCATGTCGCGTACTACTTCCGGCTTCACATCGAGGTCTTTGGCAATGGCAGCCACTTCGTCGTTGTTCAGCCACGCTAAGCGTTTTTTCGCACTGCGTAGATTAAAGAACAGCTTCCGCTGGGCTTTGGTCGTGGCGATTTTAACAATCCGCCAGTTGCGCAGTACAAACTCGTGAATTTCCGCTTTGATCCAGTGCACCGCAAAAGAAACGAGGCGAACCCCCTGATTAGGGTCGAAACGCTTAACGGCTTTCATCAAGCCGACGTTACCTTCTTGAATCAAATCCGCTTGCGGCAGCCCGTAACCCGAGTAGCTGCGCGCGATATATACCACAAAGCGCAAATGCGACAATACCAAACGCCGAGCGGCTTCAAGGTCGCCTTCATCATAAAGACGATAAGCAAGATCGCGCTCTTCGTCAGCCGTTAATACCGAAATTCCATTGACCGCGCGGATATAACCGCCGAGATCGCCGCCTGGTGAAAGTTGCCCCACCGGTAGAAGACTAGTGCTCATGTGCAGGTGGTCTCCCCTGTAACCCATCGTGGTTGACGTAGCACGTTATTAACAAACCATCGCTACTATTAATAACTTATCGCTGAATAATTAAAACTTAAGACCCAATTACATAGATTAAGTTCACGCAAAAACTGCCATGGCAATGTGTTTAGCGGGTGATGGATGAGCTCAATCAGCAATGGCCCCACACCCAGCCTCACACCCAGTTAAATCATCTTGGACGCATACTTGAGAGGTGGCGAGTAACCGCCATCCAAGCGCCCAACCATCCTAATAGTGTACTGCAAGATAGCAGAATTGTAGAGCCTGTCACATCGAGTTGAGGCATGGAAAAACTCGCACCATAGCTTGCAGCTAGTGCAGCAACCGGCAGGGAAAGCCAATGGTTACCTACGCCCAATAAGCCCAATGCTAAAAGCCCGCCACCCAAGCCATACCAAGCACCGCTATACAGAAAAGGCCGCCTTACAAACGCGTGGGTCGCGCCAATCAGCATGACCACTTCAATCTCTCGGCGGCGGCTTTCGACCGACAAGCGAATGGTATTGCCGACGACCAACAAAACACCTAAACCAAATAGCACCCCCAGAGCCAGCGCAACTCGCCGCCCTAGTTCGGCCAAGTTGCGTAGCCGCTCCACCCAGGCTAAATCAACCCGCACTTCATCCACCCCTGAAAACGCCTCAAGGGTGTTGGCCAATTGCTGCATGGCAGCCGGGTCAACGTTTGCTGGGCGCACCACAATGCTGATGGGCAATGGATTGTTCTCAAGCCCCGCCAAGGCGTCATCAAGGCCTAAAGCCTGCTGAAAGTCTGCCATGCCCTGCTCAGCGCTGATCAACTGCGTTTCAAGTACGCTTTGTTCGGCGTTAACCGCCTCTTCGATACGCAGCGCCTGGGCCTCATCAGCGGCCAATTCCAGATAAACCGTAAGGGTGGCGCTTTCATCAAGCTCCGCGTCCAGCAGGCGAGCGCTATCCAGGGTTAACCACAGTGCGGCTGGCAGCACTAGCGCAATGGCAATGGCCAGCATGGTTAACAGGTTGCCAATCGGGTAACGCACCAGCCGCTGAAAGCTGTCCCACGCCATGCTGCGGTGATGACGCCCCCAGGCACGCAGGCGGCTGACAAAGCGCGTTTGCTGCGATCTAGCCCCCCGAGGTGCGGCTTTATCGACCGCCGTTTTCTTCGCTGAGGTGTTTAACGCCGATCCCTGGCGACGTTTTGGCGTTGTGGATGGCTTCATACCGCACCCTCGTCGGCCACCAGGCGGCCATCGCTTAACCGCAGAATACGGTGGCGCAGCCGAGCAATCAGGGCCAAGTCGTGGCTGGCAATCATCACCGTGGTACCAATCCGATTAAAGTCTTCAAACAGCGCCATGATATCCGCCGACAGCTGCGGGTCCAGGTTGCCTGTGGGTTCGTCTGCAAGCAGTAACGCCGGTTTATTGACCACCGCCCGGGCGATACCAACACGCTGCTGTTCACCGCCGGAAAGCTCTATGGGCAGCGCTTTTTCACGGTGCAACAGCCCGACCTTATCCAACGCGGCACGCACTCGGCGGGCAGATTCACGGGGTTCGACACCCTGAATTTCCAGTGGCAGTGAGACATTATGAAAAATACTGCGGTCAAAGAGCAGCTGATGATCCTGAAAGACCACCCCGATTTGGCGTCGATAAAAAGGCACTTGGCTGGCGTGCAGTTGGGCAATATCGTGCCCAGCGACGACCACCCGGCCTCGGCTGGGCTTTTCAAGGCGCATCACTAAGCGTAGTAACGAACTTTTGCCCGCCCCCGAGTGGCCGGTAAGAAACACCATCTCGCCCCGGGCGATACGAAAATTAAGATGCGCCAGCGCTTCAAAGCGGCCGCCATAGCGTTTTCCCACATGCTCAAAAGCGATCATGCGTTGCCATCATCCCCTTGGCGATCAAACAGCGCATGGACAAAATCATTCGCCTCAAAGGGGCGCAGGTCGTCGATACCCTCGCCAACCCCAATAAAACGAATCGGTAAGGCCAACTGTTTGGCCAGCGCGAAAATAATGCCGCCTTTCGCGGTGCCATCTAGCTTGGTTAGGGTAATACCGCTGACCGGCACAGCATCATTAAAGGTACTCGCTTGGGAAATAGCGTTTTGGCCGGTGCCCGCATCCAGCACCAGCATGACTTCGTGCGGTGCCGTTTTATCCAGCTTCTGCATGACCCGGTGCACTTTTTTCAGCTCTTCCATCAGGTGGCTTTTGTTGTGCAAGCGGCCAGCGGTGTCGGCAATCAACACATCAACGCCGCGCGCTTTGGCAGCCGCGACCGCGTCAAAAATGACCGATGCGCTGTCGGCACCGGTATGCTGAGCAATCACCGGCACGTGGTTGCGCTCGCCCCATACTTTAAGCTGCTCAACGGCGGCGGCACGGAAGGTATCACCGGCGGCCAACATGACGCTTTTGCCCTCACGCTGAAAGCGCTGGGTAAGCTTACCGATGGTGGTGGTTTTGCCCACCCCATTCACGCCCACCACCAAAATAACAAAGGGGCCACTGCCCTCTTTATCGAGCGAGCGTTTCTCAATCTCCAGCGGCTTAGCGACCGGTGCCAGCATCGTGGCAAGTTCTTCCTGCAAGCCGCGATAAAGCGCTTCAGGGTTATTTAACTCTTTACGGGAGACGCGCGCTTCCAGGCGCTCAATGATATCCGTGGTTGCTTCAATACCCACATCAGCCAACAGCAGCTGGGTTTCCAAATCCTCAAGCAGCTCATCATCAATCTGCTTTTTACCTAAAAACAGATCAGCGATACCGTCGGTCAAATTGGCGCGGGTTTTCCCCAGTCCCGATTTGATGCGCGCAAACCAGCCTTTTGGCTCGCCTTGCTGGTCACCTTTCTTGGCAACTGGCTTTTCCTGTAACGCAGGGCGAGGCGCTGTTTCGCGTACTGGTTCTGGCTCGGCTATCGGTTCTGGCTTGGCTATCGGCTCTGGTTCGGCTACCGGCTCTGGTTCGGCTACCGGCTCTGGTTCGGCTATCGGCTCTGGTTCAATGATCGGCTCTGGAGCGGGCTCTGGTTCTGGAGCGGCGGGCTCTGCTGGCTCAGGTTTAGGCGCAGAAACAGGCTCAGGCGTTGGCGGTGCCTGTTCAAATTTTTCAGCCTCCGATTTTTCAGGGGCTGGGCTGCTAGGCGGCGTTTCAGGCACCTCAATGTTCGGCTCCTCAATGTTCGGCTCCTCAGCACCAGTGTCTTGAGGCTGCTTTTCAAGGCGCGGATCGTCATTTTGTGGCGTCTGCTTTGGATCGTGCTTGTTCTTGCGTTTAAAAAAACCAAACATGAGTGTTATCCGACATAAAAAGTGAACATTAGGCTCATCCTACCACTGCAGGCAGAGACTTTGGATAAGCAGCCCGCTACAATCCGTTTCATGACACGACAACGCCCCCCTCGATCATCCGCTTCCCGCCGCGCACCTGCTCAGCGGGTTAGAAAACCTGCTGGCAAGCCGGTTGGTAAGCCAGTTGGCAAACTACGCATTATCGGCGGTGAATTCCGCCGCCGACAGCTACCCGTGCTGGATAGCCCCGGCCTGCGCCCAACACCCGACCGGGTGCGTGAGACGCTGTTCAATTGGCTTGGGCAGCAGCTTTTCGGCCAGCACGTGCTTGACCTATTTGCCGGCACCGGCGCGCTGGGCATTGAAGCGCTTTCGCGCGGGGCAGCGTTTGTTGATTTTGTCGAGCGCGACCCGCGAGTGTCAGCGCAGCTGTCGGCCAATCTTGAACTGCTTAATATTAGCTCAAGCGCGGTGCATATTAACGATGTTCAGGCCTACCTAACACGCCCTGCAACGCCGTATGCGTTGGTATTTCTCGACCCCCCCTTTCATCAGGAATTAGCCGCGCCCTGCTGCTTGGCGTTGGAAAACGGCGGCTGGCTAACCGATGAAGCGATGATTTATCTTGAAACCGAGACATCGCTGGCACCCAATGTGCCCGCCAACTGGCAGTTACATCGCGAAACGCAGGCGGGCGAAAGCACCGCACGGCTTTATCAACGACACGGTCAATGACACCGTCAACAAGCCCTATCAACAAGACTATCTACAGCGCTAGCAACAACAATTGCCATAAACAGCGCTTGCCGCCACGCAGTGGTGGCGTTACGCTCGCTTTATTGCCCTACTGATAAGCTTTTTGCGATAAGCGTTTGCTGGCTTTTGGCACTTATGGCTAGCTCTCGTTTTGTGAGTTCTTATTTTACTACTTGGAGTTATGCATGAGCCTGGAACTGTTTAATCAGCTTGAACAAAAAGTCACTGACACCGTTGATGCGCTGGAAATGATGAAATTGGAAAATGAAGAGCTGCGCGGTGAAAACACCAAGCTGAAAGAAGAGCGTGAAGCGTGGGAACAGCGCCTTAACAGCCTGCTCGGCAAATTCGATAGCCTCGACGCATCTAGCAGCTCCTAACGGCTTACAGCAACCGAGACATCAGCAGCGCATCCTCACGCCCAGCGGCGGCTTGCGACGGTAGCGGTGGGTAGTAGCCTTTGCGTCGCCCATCTTCGTGAAACCCACAGCGCTGGTAAAGCCGGATAGCGCTGTTATTACCCGCACGCACTTCCAGCAGCAGCCGCTCGCTGGCCCACTTTTCTGCTGTCGCAATCACTGCATCCATCAGCCCCCCGCCGGCTCCGCTTCGGCGGCATGTTGGGTGCACCCCGATCGCCTGCAGTTCGGCTTCAAACGGTAGCCGCGCCACAATGGCATAACCTTGCAGCTGCTCACCCTGCCAATAGCCCAGCACGCAGGTGTCTTGGCACGCCAGTGCTTCAAGCAATTGTGGGGCGCTGGCGCCGCTTTGCGCCTGTTCTTCAAGCGCCGTCAGCGGGGTCAAATCCTCGATAGTTAGCTCAGCGATCATCCGTTAGCCCAGCCGCCCACTGCTGGCCTAACGCCTGCAGTGCGGGCCAAAGGTCGCGCTTATTACTAGCACCTTCAAGCAGCGAGGCAAGCGCAGGCCCCTGCCACACAGGTAGCGAAAGCGTTTGGCTGTGTGCTTGGGTCACATCTAAGACACGACCCAACGTCGCTTGCTCAGCTCCTGAGTGGGTATCGGGCTCGACTTCCAACCCACCCCACCACAGCAGCCGCTCCAGCTTCCAATCTTGCCGGCTCGCTTGGCCAGCGATAAAAGCCGCCAAGCCCTCGCGGGCTTCATCAAGCGGGTCTTCCACAGCAAAGGCGTTAACCATTGGCGGCCAGGTAAAGCGCGTTACCTCAGGCAACGCACCCTGGTAAATGCCCGCAGCATGAAGCAGGTTAGCCAGCAGACGCTGTTCAAGCACACTCATGTCACCCGCCTGCATCACCAGCCAGCGGCTATCGACACATAGGCAAGACAGTGCAAACTTGAGTGGCTTGGCGGGCACTGTTTCAACGGCAGGAGTTACCTCCGGTTGCGTATTAGCCTGATCTGCTTGGCCATGTTTTTCTAAACCAGGCTTTTCTGAGCCCCGCTTATCTGAACTATGGGTTTCTTTGGCAAGCAGGGCGCGCACCGCCGAAGGCGAGGCAACCGCCGTATCTGGTTTTTGCGCCCCTGGTTTTCGCGCCTCTGAGGAAGCTCGCCTGGGTGCGGGGGCGTCGTCCAGCAATGCCTGCAGCCGCTCCCGTGGCGGCACAGAAGCAGGTTTCGCCTCTTCCCACTCACAGGCTTCAGTGGGCAGTGCATTAGGCAGTTGGTAGCGTGAAGCCCAGGCGGTAATGCCCATGGCGTCCAGGTAGTGGCGCCGAATAACTTCTTGATTCACTTGCCGCCGCCGTGGCAGTTAGGTGAATTAGGCCGCTCACCGCCGCGTGCCTGCCACTCGCTGGCGGTATAAAGATGCAGCGCCAGCGCATGCACCGGGCCGGAAAGCTCATCGGCCAGCAGGGCATAAATTTGCTGGTGGCGCTTCACCGGCATCATGCCATCAAACGTGTCGCTCACCAGGGTCACTTTGAAGTGGGTTTCAGAGTTCGCCGGCACGTTGTGCATGTGGCTTTCGTTTTCAACCTGCAGCACGTCGGGTGCGAGTGCCGCTAACTTCTGCTCAATCTGTGTCTGCAGCGTCATGGGGTTCTCCTTGAGATCACAAACTCATTAATTGTACGCGCTTACTGCCCCGCCGACGATGCCCGACGGGCGTGTAACGCGCGCCTTGCCAGCGGCATACGCGCAACGCTTGCCAATAGTGCCAGCAGCGTAGTCGCCGCCCCCAACCAAAGCGTTACTTGAACCGGCCAGCCAAGCGCTAGCGCAGCACCCACCAACGCTACGCCAAACGACTGCCCCACCGTGCGCGTGGTGCTCATCACCCCAGAAACGTTAGCACTGCGCTCTGGCGGCAGGCTGCCCATCATTTCACGGTTATTAGGCGGCTGAAACAAGCCAAAACCGATGCCACATAACGCGGTGCGCCATAAGCTACCCGCCACACCGGTTGATTCATCCACCAGCGCCAGCGCAATCAGGCCAATAATAAGCAGGCCAAGCCCGGCACTGGAGAGAATACTGGGGTTGATACGGTCGGCTAAGCGCCCGGCTATGGGTCCAACCACCATAATGGCCAGCGGCCAGGGCGTGAACAGCCAGGCAGTTTCCAGCGGCGTGAATCCCATCTGTTCTTGGTAGAAAAACGACAGCGCTACAAAGGTAAGCCCCTGACCAATAAAGGCAAGCCCAGAGGCCGATACCGCCAGCGTAAAGCGCCGCTCGGCAAATACGCTAAGCGGCAGTAATGGGTAAGGTGCCCGGCGCTGGCGAGCAATAAACCCCGTGCAGGCCAGCACCGCCAGCACCGCCCAGCCACCGCTTTGCCAAATCGGCGCGGCGTGGCTGACAGCATCCATGGCGATAAAGAAGCTCGCCAGCATCACGATTGAGAGCAGCGCGCCGGTTATATCAAAGCTGCCTTGGCGCGGCGTATCCCGAGGCAGCGCACGGTAAGCCAGCCAAAGCGAGCACACACCCAGCGGCACGTTTAACGCAAACAGCCAAGGCCAGTCAGCAAACGAGAGAATCACGCCGCTTAGCGTCGGCCCTGCCGCGTAGCCACCGGCCACCACCAAGGCACTCAAGCCAAGGGCGCTGCCCAATAGCCGCGAAGGAAAAATCGCCCGATAGAGCGATGGGCCAATCGACAGGGTGGCTGCAGCGCCTAACCCTTGGAAGGCACGAAACACCAGCAGCGTTTCCAGGTTGCGCGACAGCGCCGCGCCCAGCGCTGCACCAACAAACGTTGCCAGCCCAAACAGGTAAAGCCTGCGCCGGGTGACCAGCTCGCTAATACCGGCAAACACCAGCAAAAAAGCCGCACAAACGACCTGAAAGAGGTTGGTGATCCACACGGCACGGGAAGCCGGCACATTCAAATCAGCGGCGATGGTGGGCAGCGCCAGGTTGATCATGGTGGTATCCACCACCGCCATCAAGGTGCCGGTTACCAGCGCCAGCACGGCAAGGGCGCGTTCAGGCCCAGGCAGGCCATCATCACCGGGGCGAGTTTCAAACAGTCGCATGGTCGTCAGTTCCTAAATAGCCCCCTTAAAAACAGTAAAACCGGCCTAAGCCGGTTTTACGATGCGCTTACGCTAAAAGCATAGCACGCTAATCCTGCTCGCTGTCTAACAGCAATGCATCATCAACTTCAGAGATTTCAAGCGGCGTTTCGTCATCCAGGTCAATCGCCAGGTAACTGTGCTCGACGCGTACAAACTCCTGGAACAGCGCCCAATCCAGCTTATCCGGCCACTGGCGTTCGTCCTCTTCCCAGGCGCGCAGCTCAGTTTCAAGGATTTCCACGTAGCGGTCGCGTACAAACGTTTCCAGCGCTTCGGGGGTGTCCATCTCTGGAATCAGGTAAATGGTACTTTCACGCTCGACGTCGTCCAGGGTCAGGTCGTCGTCTCCCATGGTGGGTTCCAGCGCGTTGATCCAGTCCACAAAGGGCTGGGTCGGCCTGACGCTCAGTGCGGAGCGGTTAAGCAGTTTCATGGGGTTCTCCTCGCCGTCGAAACGTTGACCATTATGGGCGCTATCACGCGCCCTTACCAACTTTTCATCCGCTATCGCTAGGTTTTAGCCCACTTCAGGGCGCATCGCCGGGAATAGCAGCACGTCACGAATGGAGGGGCTGTCGGTAAACAACATTACCAGGCGGTCGATACCAATGCCTTCACCCGCCGTTGGCGGCATACCATACTCCAACGCACGCACGTAATCAGCATCGTAATACATCGCTTCCAGGTCGCCGGCGTCTTTTTCCGCTGACTGCGCGCGGAAACGCTCCGCCTGATCTTCTGCGTCATTAAGCTCAGAGAAACCGTTGGCGATTTCACGGCCACCGACAAAGAACTCGAAACGATCAGTCACGAAAGGATTAGCATCGTTACGTCGCGCCAGCGGGCTCACTTCAGCCGGGTATTCGGTAATAAACGTCGGCTGGTCGAGCTTATGCTCGGCCACCTCTTCAAAGATTTCCGTTTGTACCTTGCCCAAGCCCCAGCTTTCTTTCACTTTGATGCCGAGTTTTTCAGCGGTGGCTCGCGCGGCGTCTAGCGAATCCAAATCAGCATCGGCAATGCCATCACCGTGATCAAGAATTGCTTGGCGTAGCGTTAAGCGGGTAAAAGGTTTGCCGAAATCATAGCTCGCGCCCTGATACTCAATCAGCGCGCTGCCCAGCACTTCTTCGGCTGCCGTGCGCAGCATCTCTTCAGTCATATCCAGCAGGTCACGGTAATCAGCATAGGCCCAGTAGAACTCCACCATAGTGAATTCTGGGTTGTGGCGCGTGGATAACCCTTCGTTGCGGAAGTTGCGGTTAATCTCAAAGACTTTTTCAAAGCCGCCCACCACCAAGCGCTTGAGGTAAAGCTCCGGCGCAATACGCAGATACATATCAATATCCAGCGCATTGTGGTGAGTAATGAAGGGCCGCGCCGCCGCGCCGCCAGGAATCGGCTGCAGCATCGGCGTTTCTACTTCCATAAAGCCGCGGGCTTCAAAGAAACGGCGCATGGAGCTGATCACCGCGGCGCGGGTTTCAAACACCTTGCGCGACTGCGGGTTCATGATCAGATCCACGTAGCGCTGGCGATAGCGGGCTTCCATATCGGTCAGGCCGTGAAATTTATCGGGCAGCGGGCGCAGGCTCTTGGTTAATAGCTGCGCTTCAACCATCATCACGTACAAGTCGCCCTTGCCGGATTTATGCACCGGCCCACGGGCAGCGACGATATCGCCAATATCCCAGCCTTTCACATCGTCTAGCACGTCAGCGGGCAGGCCTTTTTTATCCACGTAGAGCTGAATCTGCCCGGCCACATCCTGAATAACGATAAAGGGCCCACGTTGACGCATCACGCGACCGGCCACCGAGGCGTGGTGATCCAGCGCTTCCAGCTCGGCTTTTTCTTTATCGCCGAAGGCGTTTTGCAGCTCAACGGTTAAGCTGTCGCGGCGAAAGTCATTCGGAAACGCACTTTTACCTTGTGCTGCGGCGATCTCGCGGCGAGCAGCCAGCTTGGCACGGCGCTCGGCGATCAGGTGGTTTTCGTTTTCAAGAGGAGACGCGTCTTGGTTAGCCATGGGGTACCTTATTCGTGTGCAAACGCTAAAAAAATTACAAACCTTGCTTCAAGCTAGCGACGATAAATTGATCAATATCTCCGTCGAGCACTTTGTCGCAGTTGCTGGACTGCACGCCGGTGCGCAAATCTTTAATACGCTGGTCATCAAGCACGTAAGAACGAATCTGGCTGCCCCAGCCGATATCGGCCTTGGAGTCCTCGGCCTCCTGCTTGGCGGCATTGCGCTTTTGCATCTCGTGTTCCCACAGCCGCGCTTTCAACTGCTTCATGGCAAAATCGCGGTTAGCGTGCTGGCTGCGCTGGCCTTGGCAGGCCACGACAATGCCGGTCGGCTCGTGGGTAATCCGCACCGCTGAATCGGTGGTGTTAACGTGCTGACCGCCCGCGCCGCTTGAACGGTAGGTATCAACGCGCAAATCAGAGGGGTTAATATCCACCTCAAAGCTGTCGTCGATTTCCGGTGACAAAAACACCGACGCAAACGAGGTATGCCGGCGGCCGCCGGAATCAAACGGGCTTTTGCGCACTAAGCGGTGCACGCCGGTTTCGGTACGCAGCCAGCCAAAAGCGTAGTCACCCTGAATATGCACGGTGGCCGATTTAATGCCCGCCACTTCACCGGCAGAGATTTCGGTGATGTCGGCTTTAAAGCCGTGGCTTTCCGCCCAGCGCAGGTACATGCGCAGCAGGATATTGGCCCAGTCTTGCGCTTCGGTGCCGCCAGAGCCGGATTGGATATCCAGGTAGGCGTTATTGGGGTCCATATCACCGGAAAACATGCGCCGAAACTCAAGCTTTTCAAGCGCGGCCTGCATGCTGTCCAGCTCTTGGCGTACTTCATCAACGGTGCCTTCATCCTCTTCCATTTCGGCAAGCTCCAGCAGGTCGCGGCTGTCGCCTAGGCCCTGCTCAAGATCATCAATGGTGGCCACAATGGTTTCGAGGGAGGCGCGTTCTTTACCTAACTTCTGCGCGTAGTCTGGATCGTTCCAGACGTTGGGGTCTTCCAGTTCGCGGGTGACTTCTTCTAGCCGGTCTTTCTTCTCGGCATAGTCAAAGATACCCCCTAAGAACAGCTGTCCGCTCAGACAGGTCCTTAATCTGGTTATGAATCGGGTTGGTTTCCAACATGGGATTGCCCTAGCGTGGTCTATATCGGATCGTACAACGCTATCGTACAAAGCTATCGTACAAAGCTGACGGTACGTTGGTCGTACAAAGCCGTATCGATTAGAAAGGCGCATAGTGTAACGAAAGCCGACACGCCCCGCATCCAATGGCCTACCACTAGGCAATAAAAAACCCGGCCTGCGCCGGGTTTGGGTAGGGTTTGTGGCAAACTAGGTCTTAAAAACGCCCGATCTTAAAAACGATAGGTTAACTGCGCGCCAAAACCGTGGGCTTCGTTTCAGGCGTAGGGCTCCAGCCTGCGCCAATGGAGAAGATTCGCCGTTCATCAGAAGGAATACGCACGCTGCGATCATTATCATTGGTCGGCGTAAAGTCTAAGGTTACCCCAGCGCGCAGTGCCAAGGTGGGCGTTAACTGATACTCGCCGCCGGTAGCAAATGCCCACGCATTCGAGTAGTTTTGCTGCTCATTAGTGATTACGTCGCCTTGGCTACCGGTGACCAAAATCTGATCAAACTGACTCCAGCGTACCCAAGAAGCGCCAAACATTAACTTCAATCGATCACTCATCTGTTGAGTCACCGAAAAGTTAACCGTTTCAGGAGTGGTTAAATCCAGGTTGGCTGTATCAGCCCGCACCACATTTCCCAGCGGGTCGGTTGCACTAAAATTGCCTTTTAAGGTGTAGTCGACTTTCGAGCGGTAGGTCAGGCCTAATGTCGTTTCAGGCACCGGACGATAGATCACCCCCAGGTTATAGCCCCACGCTTCATCGTCACCATCAACGCGAGAGTCGATATCAAGGTCGGGGTTAAACGTAGCCTCGGATGGAAGCTGACGACGCAGCTCACCCTCTACTTGGTTATAGGTTACCCCCGCACCTACCGCCCACTGGTCATTAAAGCGATAAGACACCGTAGGCTGAGCGCTGATCACCGTTACTTCTGTGTAGTCACCAAAATAGCGGCCTTGGAAGTCATCTTCATAATCGGTTTTAGAGCCAAACGGCGCATACACCCCAAAACCAAAGGCAAGCTGATCCGTTACAGGGTGCGCATAAAAAGCAAACGGAATCGGCGTACCCGGCACCATATCGCCATCGTTACCGCCGGGAATACTGCCAACAGGTATTTGGTTGCCGTTTGGCGCACCGCCAGCAGCCACGCCTGAATCAATGAAGCGGCTCGCTTCAACGTTCGACAAATTGGTATTAACGTTTAGATACGTAGCGCCTGCAGTAACCTGTGCACGGTCTAAAAACGACATGCCCGCAGGGTTACCATAGACAATCGACGCATCATTAACGTTAGAACTGCGGCCTGCATGGCCATAACCCTGCCCACTCACGCTCTGCTCGTTAATTTGGTAACCGCCCGCGTGGGCTTGGCTGGCGCAAGCGGCGGTGATAGCAACGGCCAGAGTGAGCTTATTAAAGTTATTATTCATGGTAGGCCTCTTTTTCGATGATCCCGTGGATACTGACAATCCACACTCTTTATTTTTCACATGACTGTTTTCTCGCAACTAGGCTAAAGGTTCAAGGGCAAACGAGCGTTTTATTTTAATTTACGCTTATACATTAGTCGCACGGTCGTTTTAAATCAGTGTTTTAGTATTTTCGCCCGACATTCAAACATCACCTTGACCTATGTGTTACCCACAGGTTCTACACTCTAACGGTGACCATTTACCCCATCGGGAGAACAGACGATGAAAGTTAACGAGCTGGCCAAACGTGGAGGTGTCACGGCGGAAACCGTGCGCCATTACGCTCGTGAACAGCTGCTTGCCCCCGAACGCCACCCAGACAACGGCTATCAACTATTTTCCGATACCGACTTAGAGCGGCTGCGGTTTATTCAGCGGGCGCGTAAGCTCGGTTTTAGCGTGGCAGAGATCCGCGACATTCTTTCCCACGCCGACCAGGGCGATTCACCCTGCCCGCTGGTACGCGATTTGCTCGCCAGCCGCTTGCCACAAATCCGCGCGCGCATTGCCGAGCTTGAAGCACTCGCCCAGCGGATGGAGCAGGCGCTAGAGAGCTGGCAAGACATGCCCGACGGCACCCCTGATGGCCATAGCCTATGCCGCTTAATCGAAAGCTTTCCCGAGGAGGCACCATGCAACGCAGCACCGAGCAGCCACCAACCCTAACCCGCACCGTGCCGGGCATGAACTGCCAAGGCTGCGTAAAGCGCATGCGCGAGGCGATTCAAAGTAGCGACCCTGAGGCTGAGGTGATCGGCACGCCTAGCGAAAAACGCCTGGACGTTGTTTCGACCCTAACCGACGCCGAGCTTGACCAGCGTTTGACCGAAGCGGGCTATCCGCCAGCCGAAGCAGGCCTTGACGAAGCGGTTCTAGACGAAGCTGATAAGCAGCCAGATACCGTGGCATCTGCCGAAGCCGAAGCCGAAGCCGAACCCGAAGCCGAAAAGGCCGTAAGTGTCCATTCCCAAGGCCAAGGCCAAGGCAAGAAGCAGCGCCTGGCGATTAGCGGGATGACCTGCGCCAGCTGCGTTAAAAGCGTGCAAAAAGCGCTTGAGCGCACCGAAGGGGTCGACACCGCCAGCGTCAACTTTGGCACTCACTCCGCCCAGGTATTTGGCAGCGCGGAGATGCAAACGCTGATTCGCGCCGTTGAAGCCGTAGGCTATGGCGCCGAACCCATCATCGATATGCGTGAAGCAGAGCGCGCCCGCGCCGAACACGACGCCAAAACTTACCAAAAACGGCTGCGCGGCAGCGCGATGTCGCTGGCGTTGGCGGTTCCGCTGATGCTTAGCATGTTCTTTTTTCACCCTCACCCGATGGGGCTGGGGCGTCTCTACTGGCTGGTCATTGGCCTGCTGACCCTGGGCATCATGGTTTTTCCAGGCCGCCATTTCTTTGTTAACGCCTGGAAGAATCTTAAACATCATCAGGCCAACATGGACACGCTCGTTGCCATGGGCACCGGCACCGCCTGGCTCTACTCCATGGCCGTTGTGCTGTTTGCGCCATGGCTGCCAGACGTTGCCCAAGGAATCTATTTTGAAGCCTCCGCCATGGTGATCGGGCTGATTTTGCTCGGCAATGCCATGGAGCTTAAAGCCCGCGGGCGCACCAGCGACGCGCTAAAGCGCCTGCTTGACCTGCAAAGCCGCACCGCGCGAGTGATTCGTGACGGTCAAGAGCAAGAGATTGACATTGACGCCGTGCGCGCCGGTGATCAGGTTCGGGTGCGCCCCGGTGAGCGCTTACCCGTGGATGGCGAAGTGATCGAAGGCGAAAGCCATATTGATGAATCCATGCTAACCGGCGAACCTCTACCGGTTGCCAAGCGCGCAGGCGATGACGTCAGCGCAGGCACGGTGAATGGCCGTGGCGGACTGGTCTATCAGGTAACGCGAGTAGGCGCTGACACTCGCTTAGGGCAGATAACCGAACAGGTCGCCAGCGCCCAAAGCTCACGGCCGCCGATTGGTGAACTCGCCGACCAAGTCTCTAGCGTGTTCGTTCCTTCGGTAATGATTATTGCCGTACTCACCGCCTTGGTGTGGTTCAATCTAGGGCCCGCGCCCCAAGTCATCTATATGCTGGTCACCGCCACCACCGTGCTGATCATTGCCTGCCCCTGCGCGTTAGGCCTGGCAACGCCGATTTCGACCATGATTGGAGTCGGCAAAGCCGCCGAACACGGGGTACTGGTGAGAAACGGTGAAGCGCTGCAAACCGCTAGCAAGCTCACTACGTTAGTGGTCGATAAAACCGGCACGCTGACCCAAGGCAAGCCCAGCGTTACCGATGCGCAGCTGTTTGGCGTAGAGCAATCCGCCGCGCTTTCGTTGGTGCACGCGCTAGAGCGTGGTTCAGAGCACCCGCTGGCGGCGGCGCTGATGACCTACGCGGATGAACACGACGCTAACCCTGCCGAGATTAAGCATTTCGACAGCGTGACCGGGGGCGGGGTGAAAGCCCAAACCACCGACGGCAAAGCGCTGCTGCTGGGCAATGCGCGCTTATTAACCGAAGCGGGGGTAGACCTTTCCAGCAGCGAAGCCCAGGCGCGAGCACTGGAAGAGCAGGCGCGCACGCTGGTGTACTTGGCGGTGGATGGCAAGCTGGCCGCTCTGTTTGGCATTAGCGACCCGCTTCGCCACGACACCGTGGCCGCGATCAAACGCCTGCAAAAAGACGGCTTAACCATCGTTATGCTTACCGGCGATAACGAGCACACCGCTAAGGCCATTGCTCAGGAAGTGGGCATAGATGAGTACCGTGCGGGCCTATTGCCCGAGGACAAACACGCCGAGATTGAACGCCGCCAAAAGGCCGGGGAAATCGTCGGTATGGTGGGCGATGGGATTAATGACGCCCCGGCGCTGGCTCGGGCGAATGTGGGCTTTGCGATTGGCCAAGGCACCGATGTGGCCATTGAGAGCGCGGGTATCACGCTGATGCGCGGCTCGCTGCACGGGGTGGCGTCAGCGATTGAAATCAGCCGCGCTACGCTGCGCAACATCAAACAAAACCTGGTGGGCGCGTTTGGCTACAACCTACTGTGTATTCCCATTGCCGCAGGGGTGCTCTACCCGCTCACCGGCATGCTGCTCTCACCGATGATTGCGGGCGCTGCCATGTCACTTTCTTCGATTACCGTGGTGAGTAACGCCAACCGCTTGCGGCTGTGGCAGTCACCCAGCCAGGAGGATGCCTCATGAGCTTATTGATCAACCTAGCCGGCCTGGGGCTTATCGCACTGATTATCTGGTGGTTTTGGCTGAGTTAAGGCGCACTCGGCAAAAGGAACACCTCACGCGCTAGTGGGTAACGCTGGCGTGTTCAACCATCAACTGCAGCGTTTCGCGGCCGCGCCAGCGGTTGCGATTAAGCTTGTAAGCACAGTGCAGCGTATCGCCGACGCTAAATCCAGGCAGCTCCCCTGGCGTTAAGGCGCGAAACCAGATTGCTTTACAGGTCACCGGGCCAGTAGAAAGTTCCAGCATCAGGTGCGAGCCTTCAGCGCCAACGGGGCGCAGCGCCTCGACAATAAAGCGGCCTTCAAACAGCGGCGGGTCAAATTCCCGCCCGTAGGGGCCAAGCGTTTCGATCTCTTGCAGGGTAGTCAGCGAAAGCTGCGCCGTGGAAAGCTCGCCGTCCGTCCACAGGCGCGGATAAAGTGTTCGACCCTCCAACTGCTCGCCTACCGCCTGTAAAAAGGCCGCTTTAAAGGCCTCAAGCTGATCCCGTGGCACGCCCACTCCTGCTGCGCCACTATGGCCGCCAAAACGCGGCAGCGCCTGAGGCGCAAGCTCAAAAGTGCGCTGTAGGGCATCGCGCAGGTGCAGCCCGTCAATAGAGCGGCCCGAGCCGGTTAGCATACCTGCTGCGGCCGCTTGCGTTAGCACCAGCGCAGGTCGCCCGTAGGCCTGCACCAAACGCGAGGCAACGATGCCCTGTACGCCAGGGTGGCCATCTTCAAGTAGCACCACCACGGCGGGCTCATCGGCGTTCAAAGCCGCTGTGGCGAGCGTGCGTGCCTCAGCGGCCATATCGGCCTCAATCGCTTTACGGGACTGATTGTCTTGATCCAGCACGTCGAGCTGGCGATTGGCAACGCCATCGTTCTCGGCGAGCATAAAGTGCAGCGCCGCGTAGGGGTCGTCCAGCCGCGAGCGGGCATTGATGCGCGGCCCCATCTGAAAGGCTAACGTTTCGGCGTTAAACGGCACGCTGTCAGCGCCTAAGCGTGTGGCCATGGCGCGCCAGCAGGCGGCATCCATGCGGTTGATCAACGTTAAGCCATGATTGACCACCGCGCGGTTGGCGGGGCTGCCGCCCAATGACACACAGTCAGCCACGGTGCCCAGCGCCACGTAAGAAAGCCAGGGTGACAGCTTAGGCGTCGACGCTGACAGCGCCCCCCATTCAATCAGCACACCGCGAGCAAGCGACATCAGAAGCCACGCCACCATACAACCGGCGATAGTTTTGTCGGGGTAGTCGCAGTCATCACGGGTAGGATTAACGCAGGCATAGGCAGAAGCTGGCGGCCCTTCAACGGGCAGGGCGTGATGGTCGCTGACCACCACATCAATACCCGCCGCCTTTAAGCGCGCAATACGCGGCTCATCGGAGCTGCCGCAATCGGCGGTAATCACCAGGGTGGGAAACGGCTTTTGCGCCAGCGTGCGCTCCACCAACGGCAGGCTGATGCCGTAACCGTCGTGAATACGGTGGCCAATCAAACTGTGTAGCTTGCCCTCCGGCACCCCAAACAGCTCCACCAGCGTGCGCCGAATCACCACGTGAGAGGTAATGCCATCCACATCGTAGTCGGTGAGAATACCGATCGCCTCGCCCTCCGCTACCGCCTGAGCGATACGTTCGGCGGCGCGGCGGCCGTCGGCCAGTTTCTCCGGGTGCGCCAAGTAGCGCAGGCTGGGCGCGATTAACGGTTGTAGTTCACCGCTATAGCCGGGTAGCCGTGAGGCCAACAGCCGCGCCTGCAGCTCGCTTAAGCCTTCTGCCTGGGCACGGGCATACAGCGCCTCGTCCACAGGACGAGGCTCTAAACGCGGCTGGCTTGTGCTAGAGGGCACCGTACTCGAAGACACTGTATTCGACGGCACTGTACTTGACGACACCGTACTAGAGGACAGCGTGCTCTGGGGTAGATCGATCATCTGTGTCTCAACGGCGGTTTTCCGCGACGTACTGCTGCACGGCGGTAAGCTCAGCAGGCAACACCGTGTAGCGTTCTTCGCGTTCCAACAGGTCTTCCATGTGCGGCGGCAGTGGCACGCCCAGGAAACCGGCTTTCACCACGGCTTCGGCGAACTTGGCCGGGTGCGCAGTCGCGAGGGTAATCATCGGCGTTGACTGGTCGGCGCGAGCGCGCTCGGCGGCGCGGTAACCGGTGGCGGTATGCGGATCGAGCATTTCACCGGTGCGCTTATGGGCGTCGCGGATGACTTCCAGAATCGTCGCATCGTCCACGCTGTAGCTTGAAAACTTCTCGCGCAGCTTGGCCAGCGGCGCATCGGCCAGCGCCGTGGGCTCCTGCTGGAAACGCTCAAGCAGGGCTGCCACGGCCAAACCGTCGCGGTCGTAGGCGTCAAACAGCAGGCGCTCAAAGTTGGACGACACCACGATATCCATGGAAGGCGCTAACGTCGCCGCCAGCTCTTTTTTGGAGAAGTCGTTGGCGGTTAACGTGCGGTGCAGAATATCGTTGGCGTTGGTGGCGATGATGAACTGCTTCACCGGCAACCCCATCTTAAACGCCATATAGCCCGCAAACACGTTGCCGAAGTTGGCAGACGGCACGCAGAAACTAACTTCACGATGGGGCGCGCCCAACGCAACGCCTGAGGCAATGTAATAAACGATCTGCGCCATAATGCGCGCCCAGTTGATCGAGTTCACCGCCACCAGGCGGGTGCCGTTGAGGAACGACTGATCGGCAAAACTGGCTTTGACCATGGCCTGGGCGTCGTCGAAATTACCCTCAATGGCAATATTGAAAACGTTATTGGCCAGTACCGAGGTCATTTGACGGCGCTGCACTTCCGAGACGCGGTTGTGCGGGTGCAAAATGAAGATATCCAGGTGGTCGCAGTGGCGACAGCCTTCAATCGCCGCTGAACCGGTATCGCCAGACGTCGCGCCCATGATCACCGCGCGTTCGCCACGCTTTTTCAAGAAGTGATCCAGCAGGCGGCCCAGCAGCTGCAGCGCTACGTCTTTAAACGCCAGGGTCGGGCCGTGGAACTGCTCAAGCAAGAAGTGATTGGCATCCAGCTGTTTGAGCGGCAGCACGGCGTCGTGATTAAAGGTCGCGTAGGCCTCGGTGACGATGCTGCGGAAAGTAGCGTCGTCGATCTCACCGTTGACAAACGGCTTCATCACTCGGAAAGCGATTTCCGCGTAAGAAAGCCCAGCCATGTCGGCGAGCTCTTCGCGGGAAAACTCAGGTAGGGTTTCCGGCACGTAAAGCCCGCCGTCGCTGGCCATACCGGTGAGCACCACTTCTTCAAAAGAGAGCGCGGGCGCTTGCCCACGCGTACTGATATAGCGCATCTTGGGTTACTCCCCCTCGTCCAGGCTTTCCACACGAATGCGTGTTAACGGCCCGGCGATATCGGCCATGGACTCAATTTCACGGATCGCTTCGTTCATTTGCTTTTCTTTGGTGCGGTGAGTCAGCAGAATGATCGGCACCAGTTCGCCTTCGGTCGCTTCTTTTTGAATCAGCGCTTCAATGGAAATGCCCTGTTCAGCCAGAATAGTGGCCACCCGCGCCAGCACACCGGGGCGGTCTACCGCCAGCAGGCGTAAATAGTAGGCGGTGGTGATCTCTTCCATCGGCATGATCGGCAGCTGGCTGACATCTTCATCGATACCGCTAAACGCCAGGTAAGGCACCCGGTAGTGGTGGTCGGTGGCGATATCTCGCGCTACGTCCAACAAATCGGCAACGACCGCCGAGGCAGTCGGCTCTGCACCCGCACCGGCTCCGTAGTAAAGCGTTGGGCCAACGGCATCGCCCATAATGGCAATGGCATTTTTCACGCCGTGAACATTGGCTAGCAGGCGCTCTTTAGGAATCAGCGTGGGGTGAACGCGCAGCTCCAGGCCTTGATCGGTACGCTTGGAGATACCCAAGTGCTTGATCACGTAGCCTAAGTTATCCGCCTGTTCAACGTCTTCGGCGGTGATGCGCGAAATACCTTCGGTGAAGGCTTTCTCGAACTGCAGCGGCACGCCGTAGGCAATCGAGGCCAGAATGGTTAGCTTGTGCGCGGCGTCGATACCTTCCACATCAAAGGTGGGGTCGGATTCGGCGTAGCCCAGCGCCTGCGCTTCTGCGAGCACGTCTTCAAAGGCACGGCCTTCGTCGCGCATGTGGGTAAGAATGTAGTTGCCGGTGCCGTTGATAATCCCCGCTACCCACTCAATACGATTGGCACCCAGGCCTTCACGCAGCGATTTAATCACCGGAATGCCACCTGCCACCGCGGCTTCAAACGCCACGATAACGCCCTTTTCGTGGGCGGCTTTGAAAATTTCATTACCGTGCACGGCAATCAGCGCTTTGTTGGCGGTGACCACGTGCTTGCCGTTAGCAATAGCAGTGAGCACCAGCTCGCGGGCGATATCGTAACCGCCAATCAGCTCCACCAACACATCCACATTGGGGTTGGTGGCGACTTCAAATACATCAGAGGTAGCATTGATGCCGGTAATATCGCAGTCAGGATGAATACTGCGGTGAGCAATCTGCTCAATCACAATAGGGCGGCCAGCACGACGGGCAATGTCGTCGGCGTTACGGGTCAATACGTTAAAGGTGCCGCCACCGACAGTGCCTAAACCACAAATACCTACTCTTACCGGTTTCAAAATACTTCCCCTTTCGTGTCGTGTGTGATGTCTGTTGCGTGCGCCATTATTCGCTTTCTAAGCCTAACATGGCGGTGAGCCGCTCAGGAGGTACAAATCCTGGTACTAACTGCCCATCGGGTAAAATAATCGCCGGCGTACCCTGCACGCCCAGCGCCCTGCCTAAATCATACTGCCCTGCAACGGGATTATCGCAGCTTGCAGCGCCAGAAACAGCTTCGCCCTCTTTGGCACGGTTCATCGCTTCGCTGCGATTATCCGCACACCACACTTGCTGCAACGTGGTGGCGGCAGCGCTTGCCATGCCAGCGCGCGGAAACGCCATGTAATGAACGGCAATACCACGCTCATTTAATTCGGGAATAGTGTCGTGTAAACGCACGCAGTAAGGGCACGTGGGGTCGGTAAACACGGTCACGGTGGCCTTGGGCTCATCGGCCCCGCGGAAGACCACTAGCTCGCTTTCAGGCACGTTTGCCAGCACATCGGCACGCGCTTGGTTCTGTTCTTTCTCGGTTAAATTGACCAGCCCGCCGGGCGCATTTTCGTACAGATCACCGACCAGAAAGTGGCTACCGTCAGCATTGGAGTAGAACGATTCGCCGCTCTCTAGCCGCACCTGATAAACGCCCGCCATCGGCGTTTCAGTAACCGCTTCCACGGGCATTGATTGCCCATTAACGCTAAGTGATTCAGCCAGGCGCTCAGCCACGGCATCGGCTTGGGCAGCAACAGGTAATAGACTGCCCGCTACCAGTAACGGAAATACTAAAAAACGGCGTTGACGCATCATCAATTCAGCCTCGTGGGTGATGTTCTGCATGTAGGCTTTCCAAGCGCGCTTGGGCCACATGGGTATAAATTTGGGTCGTCGACAGGTCACTATGACCTAGCAGCAGCTGTACGACCCGCAAATTAGCCCCATGATTCAATAAATGGGTGGCAAATGCATGACGTAGCGTGTGCGGCGACAGCGGCCGGGTAATGCCTGCCGTTATTGCATGTACTTTAATGCGGTGCCAAAACGTTTGCCGGGTCATGGCGTTGTCGCCCCGCCCTGGAAACAGCGCCGGCCGTGTTGGGTCGCTCATCAGCGCTAATCGCGCGGTGTCCATATAGTGCGCAAGCCAATCTGCAGCTTCCTCGCCCATGGGCACCAGGCGGTCTTTATCGCCTTTACCACGCACCCTAACTACGTTCTGGCGCAGGTTAACCGCATCACCGGTGAGCCCTACCAATTCAGATACCCGCAAGCCACAGGCGTAAAGCAGCTCCAGCATGGCGCGGTCGCGAACGCCTAAAGGGGTATCGGTATCTGGCGCTAACAGCAGGCGCTCTACTTCGTCCTCTTCCAGCGTATTCGGCAAGCCGGGGATCACCCGCGGCAGCTTGATGTCGGTGAGCGGGTCGCTGGCGACTTGGTTATTCAAACGCCCCCAGCGGTAGAAGCTGCGCAGCGTCGACAGCAGCCGGGCATTGCTGCGCAGCTGATAGCCCTGCTCGCGGCGGCTTTCCAGCCACTTCACAAGCCGCTCTGGCGGCGGTGCCAAGAGAGCCTCATTGTGAGCATCCAAGTGATCCTGCCAGGCGGTTAAATCACGCCGATAGGCGGCTAACGTATGGTCGCTGGCACCCTGTTCTAACCACAGCGCGTCCAAAAATGCATCAATAACGCTCATACGTCAGCAGTCTCCAGCCGTTTTTGAACAGCGGCATAAACATGCATGTAGATAAAAAAACCCCGCCCCGCAAAGCGGTGACGGGGTCTTGGTATCCAGGCACGCGCTGCACCAAGAGCAGCGTGTGCCTGAGAAGCAGCGGCAATTAAGCCAGCTTTTCCTTGATACGTGCAGAACGACCGCTGCGCTCGCGCAGGTAGTAAAGCTTGGCTTGACGCACATCACCACGACGCTTGACTTCAATCGAGTCAACCAGCGGGCTGTAGGTCTGGAAAGTACGCTCAACGCCAACACCGTGAGAAATTTTGCGCACGGTGAAAGCGGAGTTCAGGCCACGGTTACGCTTACCGATAACCACACCTTCAAACGCCTGCAGACGCTCGCGGGTGCCTTCCTTTACTTTCACCTGAACAATAATGGTATCACCTGGCGAAAAGGCAGGAATTTCCTTGCCCATTTGCTCAGATTCGATCGCCTGGATCACTTTGTTTTTGCTGCTCATTATCATGCTCCTAAATAACGTGTTGGCTTAACCGCTCAATCATGGGTGGCGGAAGCCGTGATCCCGGCGCTCGAAACGAGCTACGCGGGAGTCGTTATGGGTAACACAGGTGCGCTTTTTCGCCCTGCACCGCCGCTCTGGCCTAGCTAAGTGTAAGTAGTTGAAAAGCCTGCCTTCAAAGACCTACTTCAAAAACCTACTTAGCGGACAGAGCGTGTTCCTCGATAAACTCATTTAACAGCTTGCGCTGCTCGGCATCTAACGTGCGCCCTTCCAGTAGGTCTGGGCGACGTTGCCATGTACGGCCTAGTGACTGCTTCAACCGCCAGCGCTTGATGGCGGCATGATTACCGCTTAGCAGCACATCCGGCACCTGGCGTCCGTCGATAATTTCTGGACGGGTGTAGTGCGGGCAGTCTAGCAGGCCGTCATTAAACGAGTCTTCGACAGCGGAATCCTGATGGCCCAATACACCGGGAATCAGCCGTGCCGCTGCATCAATTAGCACCATTGCTGGCAGCTCACCGCCGCTTAGCACATAGTCGCCAATCGACCACTCTTCATCGATGTCACTCTCCACCACGCGCTCATCAATGCCTTCATAGCGCCCTGCCACGACCACTAAAGGCCCGGCGGAAGCCAGTGCTTGAACGCCCTGCTGATCCAGCTTGCGCCCTTGGGGCGAAAGGTAGATCACCGTCGGCACTTGGCCGGTGGCTTGCTGCGCCCGCTCGCGGGCTGCAAAAATCGCTGCGCGCAAGGTGTCGACTTTCATCAACATACCTGGGCCGCCGCCATAGGGGCGGTCATCCACGCTGCGGTGGCGGTCGGTGGCGTAATCCCGCGGATTCCAAAACTCCAGCGCGATACGCTGTTTCTCTACCGCTCGCCCAACCACGCCTTGTTGCGTTAGCGCGTCGAACATTTCGGGAAACAGGGATACCACGCCAATCCACATGGCCGGAGCATCTGTTGAACTACCCGCTTGCTCCTCTGCTGCAACCGTTGCGTCAGTCGCCGAACGTTCGTTCGAAGCGTGCTGGCTTATCAAAGCTTGGCTTATCAAAACTTGGCTTATCAAAATTCAGCATCCCAATTAACGACCATGCGGTCGTCTTCAAGGCTGATTTCAACAATCACATCATCGGGTAAAAACGGTAACAGCCGCTCACGCCTGTCAATTGCCTCGGCGTCGCCGCGAACCACCATGACATCGTTGGCGCCGGTTTCAAACAGGTAGCTTACCCGCCCTAGCCGCTCGCCAGCCTGAGTGAAGACAGCTATGCCTTCAAGCTCATGCCAATAATACTCATCGTCTGCAAGCTCAGGCAGTGCTTCTTTCGGCATCAGGATGTCCGTTTGGGCTAATGCTTCAGCCGCGCTGCGGTCATCGACCCCTTCCAGTTGCACTACGATGCCCTTGCCCTGCCGACGCCCCTGAATAATGCGTATGCGCTTAAGGGCTTCGCCTTGGCGCACCCACCATTCCGGGTACTCAAGAATGCTGTCGATTGGGCTAGTGTACGAGTACACCTTGAGCCAACCTTTCACCCCATAAGGGCTAGTCAGCTTGCCTAGCACCACATGCGTGTCGTCAGTTTGGCTTATTTCAAAACGCGACATTGACGACCTCAGTTAACCCAGCACTCATGGTTTTTCACAGCCTTACACAACAGACCCTACAAGCAGGCTTAGGCCTGTTTGCGTGCTTCTTTAATCAGCTCAGCAACGCGGCCAGACAGCTGGGCACCTTGGCTCTGCCAATGAACAACGCGGTCTAGGTCAACGCGCAGACGCTCTTCTTGACCACGGGCAACCGGGTTGAAGAAGCCTACACGCTCGATGAAACGACCGTCACGGGCGTTACGCGAGTCGGTAACAGTCAGGTGGTAAAAGGGACGCTTCTTGGCGCCACCACGGGCCAAACGAATGGTAACCATACGATAACTATCCTTCGGTTGAGGTTACGAGAGTGTGGTTATAGCGCAAACCGCTATCGGAACACTCGTCGTGCTGTTTTCTTGGCACTAAGCTGGCATGCCACCACGTAAAGCGGTTTGCATGATCCTGTTTAGCACCATTAAGGCCTTCAATGCGGCTTACCGTTACGATTTTGGCGTATTTAGGCAACACCTACACATGAAGAGGCCGCATTCTACGCAAATGCGCTCGGCTTGGAAAGCCTGACAGCCAGAAAACTCATAGGCAGTCAACCTTGCCAAGCGCATCCGCACTTTATCCTGGCACGTTATGGCTGATGCTTTACTTGATATTTAGCGCCGCGGCAATCCGCCTGGGCCACCCATACCGCCCATGCCACCAGGGCCACCCATGCCACCAGGCCCGCCTGGGCCACCGCCGCCCATCATGCCAGACATGCCACGCATCATTTTCTGCATGCCGCCTTTTTGGCCGGCCTTTTTCATCATCTTCTGCATCTGCTTATGCTGCTTGAGCAGACGATTCAGGTCAGGCACCTGCAGGCCTGCACCGGCGGCAATGCGGCGTTTGCGCGAGCCGTTGATAATATCGGGCTTGCGGCGCTCTTTGGGCGTCATGGAATTAATCAGCGCTTCCAGCTTGCCAAGCTCCTTCTCTGGGCCGGGGCCTTGAGCCAGCTCGGCCATCTGCCCCATGCCAGGCAGCTTGCCTAGCAGGCCACCCATGCCACCCATTTTTTTGAGCTGCTGAAGCTGGTCGCGAAAATCTTCCAGATCAAAGCCATCGCCTTTCTTGACCTTTTTGGCCAACTTCTCGGCTTTGGATTTATCGACGGTGCGCTCGGCTTCCTCGATCAGCGACAGCATGTCGCCCATACCCAGGATGCGCGAGGCGACTCGGTCGGGGTGGAAGGGTTCTAGGGCGTCGACTTTTTCGCCGACCCCCATAAATTTGATCGGCTTGCCGGTAATGTGGCGCACCGACAGCGCCGCGCCGCCACGGGCATCACCGTCGGCTTTGGTCAGGATTACCCCGGTCAGCGGTAGCGCTTCGCTAAACGCCTTGGCGGTATTGGCGGCATCCTGGCCGGTCATGGCATCGACGACAAACAGCGTTTCCTGAGGCGAAACCGCTTTATGCAGCGCCTGGATTTCCGCCATCATCGCTTCATCAATCGCCAAACGGCCGGCGGTATCAATCAGCACCACATCGTGGAACTGGATCTTGGCGTGCTTGATGGCCGCTTCGGCAATCGCTACCGGCTGCTGGTCAGAACGCGAGGGGAAGAAATCTACCTGGACCTCTTTGGCCAGGGTTTCGAGCTGGTCGATGGCTGCCGGGCGATAAACGTCGGCAGACACCACCAGCACTTTTTTCTTCTCGCGCTCACGCAGGTAGCGGGCAAGCTTGGCCACAGACGTGGTTTTACCCGCGCCTTGCAAACCGGCCATTAACACAACGGCGGGGGAGCCTTTAAGCACAAAGCCGTCGTTGGCTTCGCCCATAATCGCTTCCAGCTCTTGCTGGACGATTTTGACGAACTGCTGGCCAGGCGACAGGCTTTTAGACACTTCTTGGCCGACCGCCCGCTCGCGCACGCGCTCAATAAATTCCTTGATGACCGGTAGGGCGACGTCAGCCTCAAGCAAGGCGCGGCGCACTTCGCGTAGGGTGTCTTTTATATTGTCGTCGGTCAGGCGTGCCTGACCCTTAATCGACTTTAGCGTCTGGGAAAGACGCTCGCTTAGATTCTGGAACATGGGGCCTCTCTGCCTCCGTCACTGCCGTCGGCGCGCACGCCTTAGACTCATTAGTGAAAAGATTATACGCGCTCAGGCTCTGAGTCTCTATGGGGTGCGTTGAGCGCCCCTGGCTATTTTCCTGCGATTGCCCTGTGTGCGACGCGGCTTGGATTAGTTATAGTAGTGAGATAGATTTTAGTGAGATCGATTTTCGTCATCATCGCACTTAATTCGTTTATTTATTCACAGCAACGCGCTGCAAGGCGCACGGATAGCATCATGCAGGCGCTCCCTTTCGCCACGATTGCTTTTGTTCTTTATGTCGCCGCTGCCATTTGGCAGGGCATGGCGTTACTCCGGCGTGTGCCGCCCCGCCAGGGCATGGTTCGCATGCTCGCCGTATTGGGCTTACTGCTGCACATTCCCGTCGTGGTCACCTTAGTGGCGCAGGCACCCGGCCTGCTGCCAGGGTTTACCACCAGCGCCACACTATTAATGGCTGTCGCGGTGAATGTGGTGCTGGTAGCCAGCCTGTTTAAACCGGTACTTAACGCCGGCATTGCGCTGTTTCCGCTGGCCGGCATTGCGCTGATTACCGCCACGTGGCTGCCCAATCAAGGCGGCCACACGGGTTTAACCCCAGGCATTTTGCTGCACGCGGTCAGTTCTGCCCTGGCGTTTGCCGTGCTGGCGATTGCCGCCGTTCAAGCCGTTCTGGTCGGCCTGCAGAACCAGGCGCTGCGCCATCATCATATTCGCGGCATTGTGCAGTCGCTACCGCCGCTCACCACCATGGAGCGCGTGCTGTTTGAGCTGGTGTGGGTGGGCATTATTATGCTCACGCTTTCTATTATCAGCGGGCTTATTTTTCTGGACAATTTCTTCGCTCAGCACTTGGCGCATAAAACCGTGCTGTCGCTGTTGGCGTGGGTCATTTTTACCACGCTGCTGATCGGGCGTTATCGCTTTGGCTGGCGCGGCATGCGCGCCGTGCGCTGGACACTGGGTGGCTGCGGCTTACTCGTGCTGGCCTACTTTGGCAGCAAGTTCGTGCTGGAGATTTTGCTTAATCGATAGCTGCTTAACCGATAGCGACTTGACCGTCAATCGATAGCGACTTAACCCATAGCGGGTGCCACCACGCCTTTGGTTGTCTTGACACATCACGCGCTACCTTCTAAAAATCGAGCCTAATACGCCACAAAGGACTTTTCGACTTGAGCGACGACTTCCCCCTGGGGTTACTGTTCGGCCTGCTAGCCTTACTGATACTGCTTTCTGCGTTTTTCTCCAGCTCTGAAACCGGCATGATGTCGATTAACCGCTACCGCTTAAGCCATCAAGCGAATAGCGGAGATCGCAGAGCTAAGCGGGTCATGCGCCTTCTTACCCGCCCAGACCGCCTTATCGGCGTTATTCTGATCGGCAATAACTTCGTCAATAACTTAGCGGCGTCAATTGCTACCATTATCGCTATTCACTTCTTTGGCGATGTCTCTGGGCCTGCGATTTCTACCGCCCTGCTGACCATCACGATTCTTATTTTTGCCGAAGTGACGCCAAAAACCTACGCCGCCATTAAGCCTGAGCGCATTGCCTATCCCACGTCTTACGCGCTAGAGCCGCTGCTAAAGCTGCTTTACCCGCTGGTATGGCTGGTCAACGTGATGTCTAACGGCCTGCTCCGGCTGATTGGCGTTAAAAGCGTTGATAACGGTGGCGATAGCCTAACGCGTGATGAGCTACGCACGGTGGTTCACGAGGCGGGCACGCTGATCCCCTACCGTCACCGGGCGATGCTGCTGTCGATTCTTGACCTTGAGAACGTCACCGTGAACGACATCATGGTGCCGCGCCACGAGGTGCTGGGCATCGACTTGGATGATTCGCTGGAAGATATTTTGACCCAGATTCGCACCAGCCAGCACACCCGCCTGCCGGTCTATAAAGGCGATATCAACAATATTATCGGCATGCTGCATCTGCGCAACGCGGCGCGCTTTCTCTCGCGCGATGAAGTCACCAAGGCCTCCATTGTGCAGGAAGCCCGCGAACCCTACTTCATTCCTGAATCCACACCGCTGCATACCCAGCTGCTCAACTTTCAAAAGCAGAAGCGGCGTATCGGCATCGTGGTGGATGAGTACGGCGACGTAGAAGGCTTAGTGACGCTGGAGGATATTCTGGAAGAGATCGTCGGTGAGTTCACCACCGACGTCTCTGAAGATGAAGAGATTCACCGCCAGGATGACGGCAGCCACGTGATTGAAGGCACGGCGAATATTCGCGAAATCAATAAGATGCTCGGCTGGCAGCTGCCTACCGACGGCCCGAAAACGCTCAATGGCTTAATTCTTGAGCACCTTGAAGCCTTCCCAGAAGGCCCTGCGTGCCTGCAGATCGGCAATATGCGCATGGAGATTCTGGAGATCCGCGACAACCTCATCACCTCAGCGCGCTGCTGGCAAAAGCTTAGGGCACCACGCCGCTAGAGACTGAGTTAGATTCAGAGAAGAGAAAAGAAAAGATGAGCTTAGCGGATGTGAACAGACTCGCGGCGGTTGGCAATATCCTGATCAGCCGCCGCTTTTAACGCTCTCACCCGCGCTTCAAGAAACCGCCGCAGGGCCATATCATCGGCATCCAAGCGGTTAAGCGGCGGCCCAAAGTGCAAACTTACCCGCGCCCGAAAACGCCTGGGGCACTTCTTAAGCGCTTTGCCACCGTAATGCGATGTCCACGACCCCCATAAGCCTGCTAGCCCAGCAGGAATAACAGGCACATCGTCGCGGGCCAGAATCGTCTCTAAGCCACGCCGGAAGGCGTGAATCTCGCCATCCGGGGTCAATCGCCCTTCAGGAAACACCATCACCACCTGGCCTTGGCGCAGCGCTTCGCTAACGTCATCCAAGGCACGCCTGATGGCACCAGGGCTGCGCCGTTCGGATTCAATCGGAATAGCGCCGACCAGTTGAAACCACCACTTAAGCCAAGGGGAATCAAAAATTGGCTGATCCATCACAAAGCGCAGCGGCCGCGGGCTAGCGCCGCCCAGCACCAAGGCATCCATAAAGCTCACGTGATTGCACACTACCAGCGCGGCACCCTGCTTGGGGATATGCTCACGCCCATGCACTTGCAACCGGTAACAAAGCCGCATAGAGACAAAAATCAACCAGCGGAGCACTTGGCGAGCCGCATTGACCCACCCCTTCACGTCGCCGCCTCGCGGTGGCGCAGGCCCGCCAGTATGGTGCTCATCAGCTGGTCTAGCAGTTCATCCACTTTCAGCTGCTGCCCTTGCCAGTAACCTAAGCGCTCGTTCAGACCAAGCTGGACAAGCCCGTGCACGCTGCCCCACAGCGTGCGCCCCAAGCGGCGCGCTTCAAGATCATCCAGCGCGGGCTGGTAGGCTTTAAGCGACGCTTCCACTTGGGTAAACAGCGCTTCGATTAAATCGCTTTGGCGTTGATCAAGCTCGCCCTCTTGCGCCAGCGGGTAATCGAAAAGCAGTTGCCAGCGGTAACAATCCTGCTCGGCAAACCGCCAATAAGCACGCGCCAGGGAGCGCAGCCACGGCTCGGGGGCATCGTCGACCAAGCTGGCAATGGTATGCTGTAAGCGCGCCAGTGTTTCCACATTGACGTGCTGCAGTAAGTTATTAAAGCTGCCATATAGTTTGAGTAACGTGCTGGGCGCACAGCCTACTTCTCTGGCCAGGGCACGCAGTGAAAGGCCATGGACTGGCTGTTCAGCCAACCACTCATCACAAGCGTGCATGACCTGCGCATGGAGGGCATCGGGCGCATGCTGTCTAGGACGGGCCATGGCGATCTCTTAAGGTCAACGGCAAACAAGAAGGAATGCCTTACTGCACGTTAGCGTGAGTAAGGAATTGCATAGGATACCTTACATCGAACACTGTTTTCGACACAAAAACACGACCTTTCGTGCTTTATTACGCGAAAGTCCCGCTATCCAGGTACACTTCCACGACGCTTTTGGTTAATTTCCAGGCAGATCTTAATGAGTAGGAGAGAGGTATGACGGGGCGACTGCATGTGCAACATTTACCGCTGACCCGTTTATTGCCAACGCTCGCCACGCCTGAGCCGCTGATTGAATCGCCTAACGTAGCGCCGCGACGGCCAATTTCGGCGATTCGCTTAGAGCAAGGGCAGTATCGGCTCTCGTCACTGTTCTGGGGGCTTACGCCGCCGTGGCTGGAAGTATTGGACCACGCACCCCACTGCGCCCGCGCCGAAACCTTAGCATCACGCGCGATGTTTCGTGACGCGTTTAGCGCTCGCCGCTGCGTTATTCCGGTCAGCGGTTTCTACCTATGGAAGACTCAGCCGCGCAGTAAGCAGCCCTACTTGGTCACCCAAGTGTCACGGGCACCGCTGCTGTTGGGTGCGCTGTGGTGCCGCTACCACACCACGCTAACGGCGTTCACCGATTCAGCGGCGCTGATCACCGTGCCGGCCAATCTACTGCTGTCATCGCTAACCGACCGTTTACCGGTCGTTATTCCCAGCCATGCGTTGAGCGCCTGGCTTGATCCAGATACCGACCCCCAAACGCTTAATTCACTCTTAGCGCCCGCGCCTTTGGAACTGTTAGGCGCTTTTCCGGTATCTAAACATGTTAATAACCCCGCCTATCAGTCACCGGCCTGTGCCCACCCTACCGGGTCAATGCTGCGCTGGGCTGTTTCTCAGGAGCTATAGTCTCAGGAGCCATAATGTTACGACCACTTTATTTAATTCGCTGGCGCTACCTTCCCCAGCACGCCCTGCTTGGCGTCATTGTCGGCAGCTTGATAGCACCGATCACCTTCGCCGCCAACGATCACGCCGCTGCCGATGCGGTAGCAGAAACGCTCACCCCGATCACAAGCCCTTACGACAGCCGCAACTACCGCGTGTTGACGCTGGAAAATGGCCTCAATGTGCTGCTGGTTAGCGACCCGGAGGCGGACAAAGCGGCGGCCTCAATGAACGTGCGCGTGGGCAGCGCTCAAGACCCCGACGACCTTCAAGGGTTAGCGCACTTTCTTGAGCACATGCTGTTTTTAGGCACCGAACCCTTCCCAGAACCGGATGCTTACCAGCGCTATATTTCCAATAACGCTGGCGCTCACAATGCCTTTACCGCCCAGCAAGACACCAATTACTTCTTCGATATTGAGCCCTCTGCCCTGCCAGGCGCGCTGGACCGCTTTAGCGAATTTTTCCTCTCGCCGCTGTTTAACGCCGACCATTTAGAAAGTGAACGCAATATCGTTCATTCTGAGTATATGGCGCGCATCCGCGACGAATCCCGACGCGAAAACGATGTGCTCAACCAGCTGCTTAACCCTGACAACCCCACCACAGGCTTTGCCGTGGGCAGTCGTGAGACGTTAGCCAGCCCCCCTGAAGGCGAAGCAAGCCTGCGCGAGCGGGTGATCGATTTCTACCATCAGCACTACGACGCCAATGTAATGAACCTGGCGGTTGTGGCACCACAGCCGCTCGACACCCTGGAAGAGCTGGTAGCCGAACGCTTTGCCAACATTCCCGATAATGACTTAAGCGTGCCAACGATTGACGCCCCGCTGGTGGATTCAGACACCCTACCGCGCTATATCGAACGCCAATCGCTGCAGGATCGCCGCCAGCTGCGCTTTTACTTTCCAGTGCCCGACCCCACCGATGACTACCGCACGAAACCCACGCAGCTTATTGCTCACCTGCTTGGCGATGAAGGCGACGGCAGCCTGCTCGCGGCACTTCGCGCTGCTGGGCTTGCCGATGCGCTTTCCGCCGGCGTAGGGCGCGGCGATGGTAACGAGGCGCTATTTACTATTTCGATCAGCCTGACGCCCGCAGGTGCCGAGCGCCTGGATGACATCGAAGCCACCCTGTTTGCCGCCATAGAGCAGCTGCGCAGCGACGGCCTAGCCGCTTGGCGCTATGACGAGCAGGCGAGCCTTAACGAGCAGGCGTTTCGTTTTCAGCAGCATGGCGCACCACAGCAGGAAGCAACGCGCCTCTCTATGAGCCTCTCGCGTTACCCGGTTGAAGACGTGCAGTACGCGGCCTACCGCATGGATGGCCCCGATGCAGAGCGCCAACAGGCGTACCTTGATGCGCTCACGCCGGATAATATGCTGCGTTTCTACTCAGCGCCGGATGTTGAAAGCGATAGCGTTTCACCGTGGTTCAATACCCAGTGGCAGGAACAAGCGCCTGACCAGCCCGGCCAAGCCCTTGGCGGCTTAGCACTGCCCGGCCCCAACCCGTTTATTGCCAGTGATTTAACGCTGCTAGAAGGCCAGGATGAGCACCCCAGCCTGCTGGTCGATACGCCAGCGTTTACCGCGTGGCACATGCAGGATGAACGCTTTACCACGCCAAGCGTTGAGTGGCGGGTCAGCTTACAAAACCCCACCGCCAGCTACTCTGCTCACGAAGCCGTGCTCACTCGCCTGCTGGCCAGCTGGCTCAATGACAGCCTGAATGAATCCCTCTACCCAGCGTGGCTGGCGGGTCAGGCGTTTAGCGCCTACCCCCACGCCCGCGGCATGACGCTCTCGTTCTCCGGCTGGCGAGATGGCCAAACCCCACTGATTGAGCGAGCACTTGAGCAACTCAACAGCGCCGAGATCACCGACAGCGCCTTTGAGCGTGTGCGCTACCAGCTGCAGCGCGAATGGCGCAATGCACCCCAGGCATCGCTTTACGGCCAAGCCAGCCGCACCTTAGGCGAAGCGTTGCTCACCCCGCAATGGTCAACCACTGATTTGCTTGCCGCCAGCGAGCGGTTTGAACGCAGCCACCTGGAAGACTTCCGCCAGCGCTTTTTAAACGACCTTTACGTTGACGCCATGGCGGTGGGCAACATTGATGCGGACATGGCGCGTGAACAGGCACGGCTGATGCGTGATCACCTTCAGCCGCGCCTAACCCGCGACGCTATCGCCAACTTAACGCCACTCGCCGCCAGCGACGCACCCAGCGTGCTGCACCCTCACAGCTCGCGGGATGAATCGCTGGTACTGCGCTATCTGCAAGGCCGCGACCAAACGCCAGAAGAGCAAGCCACCACCGCCGTGATTGCCCAGTGGCTGGATACGCCGTTCTACCAGCAGCTGCGCACCGAGCAGCAGCTTGGCTATATCGTTAACGCTGGGTATTCACCGCTTTTAGAAGCACCGGGAATTGCCTTGGTGGTGCAGTCGCCGGATGTTGACAGCGATACCATTGCCGAGCGGATGGAGGCGTTTCTTGACGAGGCGAGCCAGCGCCTAGCGCAGCTCAGTGATGAAGACCTGGCCCCTTACCGCCAAGCCGTGCACGATCAGCTGCGCCAGCGCGATACCAGCCTTCCGGGCATGGCCAACCGCTACTGGCAGGCCACGGCGTTAGAAGACGTGCGCTTTGATCGCCGCGAACAGCTGGCCGAGTTAGCGCTTGAGGTGAGCGTTGAAGAGGTACAAGGCCTCTGGCCGGCGCTGCGCGAGCGCACTCTGGATGTGCGCTTTAACCCTGGCGACGAGCCTAGCGATGTAGCGGCCTACCGTGAACAGCGTTCAGCGCTACCCAAAGAGCGCAATGAACAAAGAACGCAATGAACAAAGAACGCAATGAATAAGCAGCGCTGTTAGCCTTCCGATGCTGGCTCAGGCGTCAAACGCCTGGGCGGGCATCATGGCTTCCACAAACATCACCAGCTCTTCCAGAATCTGGCGCTCACGATCGGTGAGGGTTTGCTGGTTGTACTGGGCGATTTCCCGCGCAAACGCCTTTAGCGTAAAGCCCGCCAAGGCGGGGTCGTTAATGCGCATCCAGCGAAACGCCTCCCACTGCTCGCGCTCTTCGCCTTCCAGCGTTTCGGGGTAACTGCGCGCACGGTAACGAAACAGCATCTCTTCCAAGCGCGGGTCTTGGAAAGCAAAGCGCTGCCCGACCAAATCCCACGGCTGCATTTCTCGCACCCGCTCCATCTGCTGGCGGTCGGCGGCGGAAAAGAAACTGCCCGAATAGAGCATTAAATCAGGGTCTTGGGGGCTATCGTCATAGGCTGCACTGAAGACTTCTGCCACTTTCTGCGCCACACCACTGGCATCGCGCAGGGTTTTCCAATGCTGACGGCAGGCGGCCACATCTACCCCTAACCGCTTGACGATGGTGCCATATTCGCCTTTTTGCGGGCCATCAACGTCTTTCAAGGCACTGGCAGGAAACACCACCGGGCAGCGGTTGATATGAATCACCTTGAGCGGAATACGCGCTTCGCCTTCGGCTAAATCCTGCTGGCTGACAAACACACGTTCACGAATCTGCTCAGCACTCATGGCAAGCAGGTCGCTAGGGTCAACGCTCAAATCGTAAACGATCACCCCGTTAGGGTTAGTCGGGTGTTCGGCCAGCGGCATGACCAAGGCACTGCAGCCACGGCTGGCGGGGTAACGGCGGGAAATATGTAACAGCGGTTTGGCTCTAGGCAAATCGAGCTGCTTGGCCACCGCACGCTTGCCACGCAAACCAAGCAGATAAGTGAAAAGCTTAGGGTTACGCGCTTTGAGTAAACGCGCCAAAGCGATCGTGGCTCGCACATCGGCCACCGCATCATGCGCCCCTTCGTGGGCAATGCCGTTCGCTGTGGTTAAGTGCTCAAGCTTAAAACTGGGCGCGCCGTCTTCGCGCAGCGGCCACTCAATACCCGTTGGGCGCAGGGCATAAAAAGCGCGCACAACATCGATGAGATCCCAGCGGGAGTTGCCGTTCTGCCATTCGCGGGCATAAGGGTCAAGCAGATTACGATAAAACAGATGGCGGGAAACTTCGTCGTCAAATCGCAGGCTGTTATAACCCACCACGCAGGTGCCCGGCTGGCTCATGTGGCGCTGAATCTCGCCTGCGAATTCTGCTTCGGGGAGGCCGTGGCGCTGCGCTTTTTGGGGCGTAATGCCCGTAATTAAACAGGCCGCAGGATGGGGTAAATAGTCGTCGGCCGGTTTGCAGTAGAGCTCAATTGGCTCGCCAATTTCGTTAAGCTCGATATCCGTTCGCAGGGCAGCAAACTGAGCGGGCCGATCGCGACGCGGGTCAGCCCCGAAGGTTTCATAGTCATGCCATAGAAAACTGACAGGAGCAGCATTGGGTGGCGCCATGAAGAAGCACTCCGCTCGGCAATGAAAAGCCCAAGCCTAGCACATCCGCCACCCTTTTCGCCGCGTCTTCACGGTTTGGCCTAGCGCTTAGCGGCGCTTGAGGTCAGCGTTTAAGTTCAGCGCTTAAGACCCGCTCTTGGGAAGCGTCACGTTCAGTTCTAGCACAGAGCAGTTGTCTTCGCTGTCCAACGAAATTTGAATCGCATCGTCGTCGACATGGACATAACGACGAATCACCTCAAGCAGTTCACGCTCAAGCATCGGCATATAGTCAGGCTGGCCGCGCTGGCTACGCTGATGCGCCACAATAATTTGTAAACGTTCCTTGGCTACCGAGGCGGATTTCCTGCGCTCACGCTTCAAGAACTCCAGCAGTTTCATCGTCGTCCTCCACCAAACATGCGGCTCAGCAGGCTTTTCCGTTGCATTTCATGGAAACGCAGCGGCATGTCCTCGCCGAGTAGGCGCGAAACCGTGTCGTTATAGGCCTGGCCCGCATCGCTGGAGATATCGTGGGTTACCGGCACGCCTTGGTTAGAAGCGCGCAGTACGGCTTCCGACTCAGGGATCAAACCCAACAGGTTAATCGCTAAGATTTCGCGAATATCGTCTAACGTCAGCATGTCACCGGAGATTACTCGCTCAGGGTTGTAGCGAGTGACCAACAGGTGTTCTTTAATGGGGTCGTCGCCCCGCTCAGCGCGGCGGGTTTTCGAGGCTAGCAAGCCTAAAATACGGTCAGAGTCACGCACTGACGATACTTCAGGGTTGGTGACCACAATCGCTTCGTCGGCAAAGTACATCGCCAACTGTGCACCGCGCTCAATACCCGCGGGTGAATCACATAAAATGAAATCGAAATCTTCTTTCAATTTTTCCAAAATTTCCGCGACGCCCTCTTGGGTCAACGCCTCTTTATCGCGGGTTTGGGAAGCCGGCAAAATAAACAAATTTTCAACGCGCTTGTCACGAATCAGCGCTTGATTAAGCCCCGCTTCGCCCTGAATGACGTTGACTAAGTCATAAACCACACGTCGTTCACAGCCCATGATAAGGTCGAGATTACGCAGACCTACATCAAAGTCGATGACAACGGTTTTTTTACCACGCAGCGCAAGCCCTGTGGAAATTGCCGCCGCACTGGTGGTTTTGCCGACCCCTCCTTTGCCAGAGGTCACTACAATTATCTTGGCCAAAAGTCACTTCCTTCTTGAAGTCATTCTTCGCGAGCATACGTTATCTAGCGCTCTGCGCTTAACGGAACGTCAATGTCACCAACATGCCCCACTGTAACGGATAGCGTCTTCGGCGTCGCTAAGCATGAAACACCAAGGCACGCTCATGAAAACGCCTTATTCTAGTGGCTTAATTTCAAGCTGTTCTTTTGCAAAGTGAACTTCTGCTGGCCGACCCAGCAGCTGTGCATCAATATCTTCCGAGCGCTTGTAATTACCCGCCACCGAAAGCAGCTCCGCTGCCAGTTCACGGCAATAAATGCCCGCCTGGGTATTACCGTGAATACCGGCTAACGCACGGCCGCGCAGCGCGCCGTACACATGAATACTGCCTGCAGCCAGCACTTCTGCCCCTGCATTCACCGCGCCGATGACGACTAAATCGCCATCCGAGGCGCTTACCTGCTGCCCAGAACGCACCGTGCCCCGGTAAAGCCGTGTAGCCAGCGCGGGGGCATCGCCCGTTTCCTCACGAGTTGCATCGTGTACCGGCGTGTTGCTAACGCTTTCCAATATGCGCCCGCGACCTTCCTCAACCGGCGGAAACCACCCCAGCCCCAGCGCCCACGCTGACTGGCGCACCGGCTCTGAGCCACCACGCAAGGCCACCGGTAAAAGCTTATGGTCGCGGCATACGGCGCATATACGCTCAAGGGCTAAGTGAGGTTCATTGAGTTTTTCCACGCTGAGCACAACCGGTGTATGCTGAAAGAAAGCGGGAGACTGGGAAAGCTTGCCCGCTAACTGCTGCCGGATTTGTTCCGGGTCGGCGCTACTTAGCTCCATGACAGTCATCGGCAGCATGCCGCCTTTGAAGGTAAAGGCCACCGCAGCACTGTCCACGTTAAGGCTCATGGCCGAACTCCATGTCATGTTCAGGTAAGATAAAGGTAGCGTACTATCGCGCATTGTGATGTAGAAAACAGATGCAGAAAGTAGCGGCTTACCACATCACAGCAAGGCCAAGCTAAGCGACAGCGCCGATGACTGCAACTGCCTTATCCGCAGACAACTGATTTTTTTCATATTAAGCACCTTTTATAGCAGGATGATCCATGCACCGACTGTTAAGACGTCTGTTCGCACCTCGGTGGCAACACCCTGACCCCGAGGTACGCCGTCAGGCGCTCCAACGACTCGACCCTCAACAAACAGAACAGCGCCAGGCGCTGCAGTCGCTCACGCAAGATACCGATAGCCATATCCAGCTTACTGCGCTGCTGGCGCTGGACGACTGCACAGGTTTAGTCGACGCCTACCCGCGTCACCAGCAAGAAGACACCTGGTTCACTGCCGTTTGCCAACGGCTAAGCGGGCGTGAAGGCCATACCGACCTTCATCAACGCCAAGCGTTGGTCGAACGAATCGAAGACCCCCGGGTGCTAAGCGCGGTGGCGCTGCAGGGCGACAATCTCGATTTGCGCTTGAACGCGCTGGGCAAGCTTAACGATGATCAAGCGTTGATTCACCAGGCGTGCCACAACGGCGTTGCTGCCGTTCGCCACCAGGCCGCCGAGCGCATTAGCGATGAAGAAGGGCTGAAACGGCTAATAAAAGAGGCTCGCCGCGACCGCCAGGTAGTACGCTTGGCGCGGGAACGCCTTAACCGCTTGCGCAGCGACGCCCAATGGCTGGAAGCAGAACAGCAGCAGCGCGAAACGCTTCTGAAGCAGCTAGAGCAACACGCCCGAGCGCCTTGGGAACCGCTCTACGGCGGGCGCTTTCGTCATCTTGAACGGCAGTGGCAACAGCTGACTCAGCCGCCTAGCGCTGAGCAGGAACAGCGTTTTCATCAAGCTCTGCTTAACTGCCGCAAAACACTGCACGACCACGAAACTCAGGAACAGGCGCGCCAACAGAGCGAAGAACGCCGCGAACAAGCAGACAACACCCGCGAACAGCTGCTGGAAGGCATCGAAGAAACGCTTGACGGGCTGCGCCATGCGGCTGCCATCACGGTGCAGGATATTGACAGCCTGCGCGCCCAGCGGCACCTGCTCGGCCAACGCTGGCAGGCGCTTTCGGATATGTACCCGCCAAGCGATGCCATGCGCCAGCGCTATACGCTGGCCATCACCCACTACGACCAGTGCTTAGAAGCATGGCAGCGCTGGTGTACGGTAAGCGCTAGCGTGGAAACCGCGCTGGCCAGCGGCGATCATTCCACCCTGGCAGCACAGCTTGCCCAGTGCCGGTGGCCGAAAGCGTTAACACCGCCTGCGCTGCTGAACCGTGCCCAAGCGGCCCTCAGCGCCGCAAACGCGCCACCTACGCCGCCGGAAGAAGATAGCGCCACGCTAGAGGCTTATAGCGCCGAACTCGACACCTTAGAGCACTTGCTAGAGCGCGGCGCCTTCAAAAGCGCCAGCCGCCTGCATCAGCGGCTTAAACCGCGCATTGAAACGCTGGCAAGCCCTACCGCTCAGCCGCTGAAAACGCGTTTAAAGCAGCTGGCCGCTCGGCTGGCAGAGCTACGCGATTGGCGCGGGTTTGTTGCCGGTCCCAAGCGCGAACAGCTATGCGCCAGCATTGAAGCCCTCGCCAACGACCATCACATGGTGGAAGAGGCGCTGGACCGCCACCATCTTCAACTGGTCAAAGAGTGGAAATCGCTGGGTGATGCCGCCGCCAACCGGGAACAGTCCGCACGTTTTCGCAGCGCATCAGACCGCATTCATGAACGGCTCGCCCCCTGGCGAGATCGATTGAGTGAAGAACGCGAAGCGAACCTTCAAGCCCGCGAAGCGTTGTGCGAACAACTAGAAAGCCTGCTGGCTCAACCCGCGGAAGATGCCGACCCGGACGTACTGCGGCAAATTCGTGACAAAGCTCGCCACCAATGGCGCCATTACAGCCCGGTGCCCCGCGAACGCGCCGAAGCCGTTGGGCGGCGCTTTGGCACTATTCGCCACCACTTGCAGGTGTTGATTGATCAACGCGCAGAACACATCGCCACACAAAAACGGGAGCTAATTAGCCAGGTGAGCGCGCTGCGCAGCGACGACAGCCAACCGCTAGCACAACGCACCCATCAGGCTAAACAGCTTCAGCAGCAGTGGCGAGCGCTAGGCCGCGCGCCCAAAGGCGAAGAGCAAACCCTGTGGAAAAGCTTTCGTCATGAGTGTGACCAGCTTTTTGCTCAGCGCGAAGCGCATAAAAATGAGCAGGCAGCACGCCAGCAACAGCAGCTAGATGCCATGCAAACCCTGATTGACCAAATGGACAGCTGGCAGCCGATTAACGCCAGCGAGGCGGCCACGCTGGATCGCTTTATCGAACAGGCCAATCAGCTTGATTCACTGCCACGCAGCCGGCGCAGCGAAGGCATGCAGCGGCGCATGAGCGGCATTGTGCGGGCGCGGCGGGAACGCTTAAACCGGCTGGCGGTCGCCGATACGGTGCAGCAGTGGCACACCGTCATGCCGCTAGTGAATGCGCACTTGGCTGCCGACCAGCAGTACTTAGGTGGCGGAGCGCCTAGCGATGTAGACGCGCAAACGGTGCTCAATACCGCCCTGCCGGCGGCTTTTAAGGAAGCGCACAACACACGCAATCAGCAGCGCCACACCATAACGGCACCGCTATCCGATGCTGATCAGGCACGCATCGCCGATTCGCTTGCTCGGCTAAGAGTGCACCTTTCCATGCTTGCTGTAGGTAGCGTGCGGCAAAGCGATGAACCGCTGCGCCTGGCTATTCAGGTAGAGCGCTTGAACGAAGGCTTTAACCAAGAGCGCAGCCGTGATCAAGACGTCATCGATATTTTAGCGGCGTTACTAGCCCTGGGGCCGATGCCAGCCGCGCTATGGGACGCAGAAGTAGAGGAACTGGATAACCTGCTGAGCCGATTGGCACGCGTACCGTTACCTTAATAGGCCGTTTACTAACGACAACGGGAGGCTGATAGCCTCCCGTTTTTTGTTTTCCCCTGGTAAGGGATAACGTTTGTCAGCTAATGGCGCGCCATTAGCCCATGAACTGGCCACCGTTGATATCGATGTTAGCGCCGGTGATAAATCCTGACTCTTTATCTGCCAAGAAAGCTACCAGCCGACCAATCTCTTCTGGCGTGCCATAGCGCTTCACGGGGATCGTCTCCCGAATAGCTTCACGCACTTTTTCTGGAATATTCATAATCATATCAGTGGCAATATAGCCAGGTGATACCGTATTAACGGTAATGCCTTTGGTCGCCGTTTCCTGCGCCAGCGACATGGTCAGACCATGCATGCCCGCTTTCGCGGCCGCGTAATTGACCTGGCCGAACTGTCCTTTACGACCATTAATGGAGGAAATATTGATAATCCGACCATAGCCATGCTCAAGCATCATCTCGATCACGCTGCGGCAGGTGTTAAAGACACTGTTGAGGTTAGTATCGAGCACTTCGTACCACTGCTCGTAGGACATTTTTTTCATGGTGCCATCACGGGTAATACCCGCACAATTTACGAGCACACTGATGGGCCCATACTTGTCATGAATTTCTTGGGCTCCTTGTAGGCAGGCATTATGGTCGGAAAGGTCGACACCGGACAGCTCGATATTGTTATAGCCGTCGGCATGCTGCGTTTCTAGCCAGGTTTTGGCCTTGTAGGGGTTACGGTAACCCGCCACGACCAGATATCCCGCATCTGCCAACGAACGACAAATTGCCGTACCGATACCACCAGTTCCACCAGTTACCCAGGCGACGGGGGCTTGATTGGCCATTGACTACCTCCCTGATATGACAAATGGCTTGGATCTTAAATATGCACATTGCGTCGCAAGCCATTGTGAAAAAGCGCGGGTGCGCTTGTACCATCCTAGTGCACTATTTAATTCAGTAATGCACCAGCGTATGTTTTTGTTATGGCTACTTGCAGCATAGCTTTTCTTTGCCCATGTTGCAGCAGGTTGCTCGCCACCGCTATAAGCCGAACGTGTTAATACCCCTATTGACTTCACGTTAAACTTCTGTAGAATACGCCACACGTTGATGCGGGGTGGAGCAGTCTGGTAGCTCGTCGGGCTCATAACCCGAAGGTCATCGGTTCAAATCCGGTCCCCGCTACCAATATTTTGAAAGTCAGATCAGTTACTTACTGATCTGACTTTTTCGTTTCTGTTAGTCTGCAAACTTCCTGTGACACATCTGTGACGTATATGTGACACATTAGCTTTTTCTACCTCCTCAGCCATCTTTTCTAACGACCTTCAGGCAACTTACTCTCCACCTCTCTTCTCCCCACACCTCTAATCGTGTTCATGTTTTGCACGGTCTTCCTGAAATTCTAGCAAATCACCCACCTCACAATTGAAAAGCTTGCATAGCTTATCCAGGGCATCGAGCTCGATTCGCTGAGCGGTTTCTTTATATAGCTCGCTGAAGCCAGCGTTTAGTGAGGTTCGTCAACGCGAAAACGCCTTTCTTAAAGCTGCGGCTGAGCGATTGCGAGGGGGGGCACATTACGATGCTTAACCTGAACAAAACGCGGCCCGTTTTTACTTGATGACCATACTTCAGAATAATTGGCTATCTTGATAATAGAAGCAATGGATTTAAGCCGATCGCCACTTTCTTGTCGGCAAGCATTAGTACAACAATTGAACAGAGAGCAATAGCGCCATGAAACGCCTCTATATCAAACGTCTCCTACTCGTCGCTACCCTTCTGACTAGCGCTTCCTCCACTTACGGTAACGAGTATTGAACCCTCCGACGATTCATTCAAAGAATAGAATCGCGGATTCTTACCCCTCTCACGCGCTCTGTTGCCAGAGCGAGGAGAGCGATACCGGGGTTCT